>ENA-OPSW01000110-OPSW01000110.1-human-gut-metagenome-genome-assembly--contig:-NODE-110-length-84727-cov-8.413419_pt1 | contig 84727 bp, 113 predicted proteins | sample MGYA00241463_ERZ501918 | MGnify/ENA primary metagenome ERZ501918 (study PRJEB25962, sample SAMEA2042443) | human gut metagenome | biome: human gut; feature: human-associated habitat; material: faeces... | reverse complement strand
AAAAAAAACCCCGCCGTATCGGCGGTGTCAAAAACATATACATATTGGGGGGAGTAAATGTTTTAAATTGGGGGAGTTATCACAACTATAAAAGATGTAATATATATATGAAACAAATATCAAAGATATTTGTAACTTTTGGGGGGGCCCTTGCCTTTGGGGAAGGCAAGGGCATATGAAAAAAAGGATGGTATCGACTGTTTTTACACAGTCTATCAATTAAAACTGGATAGCTTATTTAGTTTTATCTGCCGAGTCTTCCATCAAGCGAACCTGTACTTCCATAGTTTCGCCGTCTCTTAAAATTTTAAAGGTCAAATAATCGCCCGCTTTTTTCTTATCGCGGATTTCGTTGACCTCCTCGGTAGATGAGACCTTCTGACCGTCAACTTCAAGAATCATATCGTTGACTTTAAGTCCGGCCTCTGCCGCTCCGCTGCCCTCGGAAACACTTCCGATAAACAAACCGTAGCCTGTATCTTTGATACCGATTCCGACAAGCGGTCTGCCTGTCACGTATCCTGATGCCATCAAGTCGTCAATGATTGGTTTTGCCTCTGATATTGCGATAGCAAATCCCATACCTTCAACGCCTGTGGTTGATAATTTAACTGAGTTAATACCTATAACCTCACCGTATTGGTTGATTAAAGCACCGCCCGAGTTACCTGAGTTAATAGCGGCATCTGTCTGCAATAGGTTATAAGTTCTGTTATCTATATTCATTGTTCTGTTTACGGCACTGATTATACCTGCCGTAACTGAACCGGAAAATTCCTGTCCCATCGGGTTACCGATTGCAACTGCTGTTTCACCGACTTGAACTGTTGTCGAGTCACCGAGTGTTGCGGCTGTAAGCTTTGTTGAACCAGGATCTATTTTCAAAACCGCAAGGTCTGTTTTTGTATCCTGACCTACAAGTTTTGCGGTGAATTCATCACCTGTATTAAGTATTACCGATATTTCCGATGCACCGTCAATAACGTGTTGATTTGTTACGATGTAACCGTCGTCTTGGAAAATAATTCCCGAACCGCTGCCTTGTTCAACGGTTTGACCGTCTGTGCTTCCGTCGCCGCTTGAATAATAATATCTTCCGCTGAACGGATCGTAATATTTTTGCGGTTGAACTGTAGTCTTGTTTATAACACCGACAACGCTTGGTCCGACTTGTTCTGCAATTTCGGGAATTGTAAGAACTTTCTTACCGTTTTTGTATGCTGCAAGTTGAGCTGAATCCGAAGATGATGAATCATCCGATTGTGTTGTTGCACTTGCAACTGCCGCGCTTTGAGTGTTATTGTTCATATTCTTTTGCATAAAGTACATTCCTGTTCCGAATACACCTGCTGTAAATATGCTTGCTGCAAGAGCTGAACAGACAGCTGTTAGCCATACTTTTTGTTTTTTCTCTTTCTTTGGCTTTTGGTCGTAAATAATCAAGTCAGTTGATTCTGTATAAGGGTATTTCTTCATGGTCGTCATCCTCCTTATATCATTATTATCAAAACAATCTAAATTCATACTCTTTATAGCTTTCCTTTGACTATGGTTATATGATACAGTACACTTTTGACGCTGGTATGAATTAAATGTAAATAGAAATGACTTATTTTATGAACAAAGTGTGAACAGGTATTGACAAATAGAGATAATAAGGTTAGAATATGTATAAATGCGAATTATTTGCAACAAAATATACACGCAGAGATATTATAAAGTAGAAAGGATTTTATATGAAGAAGTTACTTATACTTGATTCAAACAGTATTTTAAACCGTGCGTTTTACGGTGTGCGTTATTTGTCCGCAAAGGACGGTACTCCGACAAATGCGATATACGGTTTCCTTAATATATTATTGAAACTGATAAAGGAGCAGGAGCCGGATTATATTTGTGCGGCTTTTGACGTGAAAGCACCGACATTTCGTCATAAGCAGTACGAGGGATACAAGGCACAGCGTAAGCCAATGCCCGAAGGACTTGCCGCACAAATGCCTCTTGCAAAGGACGTACTTCGTGCAATGGGCGTAACAATCCTTGAAAAAGAAGGTTACGAGGCTGATGATATAATCGGAACAGTTGCAAGACTTTGTGAAGAAAGTGAAATAAGCTGTTTTATTGCAACGGGCGATAAAGACGATTTACAGCTTGCGAGTGACAAAACAAAGGTCATTTTGACGGTTACAAAGTCGGGATATAATGAAACGATTATTTATGATGACAAGGCTGTTAAGGAAAAGTACCATGTCACACCGACTGAATTTATTGACGTAAAGGCGCTTATGGGCGATCCGTCCGATAATATTCCGGGTGTTAAGGGGGTCGGCGAAAAAACGGCTATGAGCCTTATCGAAAAACATCACAGCATTGAATATATATATGAAAATATTGACGACATAGGTCTAAAGGGTGCTATGCTCCAAAAGATGAAAGACGGCAGGGAAATGGCGTTTATGTCAAAGGAGCTTGCGACTATCAACAGAAATACACCGATTGAATTTAATGCGGAGGAATGTGTATTTGACGGTTTTGAAAACAACGGCGAGCTTTACGAAATATTAAAGCGACTTGAACTTAACAGTATTATAAAGAAGCTTGATTTGTCAGGCGGGGATAACGTAAAGGAAAACGAGGATATTTTTAAAGATTTTTCTTATCAAGTCGGAGATAAGAATATGATTAGCGGTGATAAAGTAACCGTTGTGCTTGACTTTGACGGTGATAATATTTCATCGGCGGCAGTCGGAGCGGGGAATAATGCGGTAGTATTAAATGAGCAAGACGATATAAAAGAGTTGCTTGAAGATGACAGCATAGCAAAGGTTATGTTTGACGTCAAAGAGGCTATCGTTAAATTAAACGGCAGAATTGACATAAAAAATATATCAGATGATACCGCAATCGCCGCATACCTTGTAGATCCTGCAAAAAATGAATACACAATAGAAAAATTGGCAAGCGAATATTTCGGTACGGTTATAGAAAAGCCTGAAGTCAAGCAGTTGTCATTACTTGACGATGTGGAAACCGACAGGAGCGAATACCTTGCAAAATGTGCAGTTGCACTCGGTGTGCTTAATGAGCGTATAGGCGATAAGATAAAGGAAAACGGACAGGAAAAGCTGTATCATGAGGTTGAACTGCCACTTGTTACGGTGCTTGCACATCTTGAAATAAACGGATTTCTTGTAGACGACAATCAATTAAAGGAATTTGCCGATAAACTTGGTGAAAAGATTGATGCGCTTACAAATGAAATATATATGCTTGCAGGTGAAGAATTTAATATTAATTCACCGAAACAGCTTGGTGTAATTCTTTTTGAAAAACTTGAATTAAAGCCTGTAAAGAAAACAAAGACCGGATATGCGACAAATGCAGATGTGCTTGAAAAGCTCAGAGATAAGCACCCTATAGTTAATTTTATTATGGAATACCGTCAGCTTGCGAAGCTGAAAAGCACATATTGTGACGGTTTGCGGGCTGTTGTAAATCCGAATACGCACCGCATACATTCAGTGTTTACGCAGACAGTGACCGTTACCGGCAGACTTTCATCAACAGAACCGAATTTGCAGAACATTCCGACTCGTACGGAGCTTGGCAGAGAAATCAGGAAAATGTTTGTTGCGAAAGAGGGTTATGTACTTGTGGATGCAGACTATTCACAGATTGAGCTTAGAGTGCTTGCGCATATCGCAAATGATGAAACAATGATAAATGCGTTTAGAAATAATGAGGATATTCACGCAGTTACCGCATCACAGGTGCTTGGTATACCGCTTGAGGATGTTACAAAGGAACAGCGTTCAAGTGCAAAGGCGGTAAACTTCGGTATTGTGTACGGCATAGGTGAATTTTCACTGGCACAGGATTTGCATATATCGGTTAAAGAGGCTAAGGCATATATTGAAAGCTATCTTGAAAAGTATCACGGCGTAAGAAATTATATGGAGAGCATAAAGGAACAGGCGAAAAAGGACGGCTATGTTAAAACTATGCTTAACAGAATACGTTATATCCCTGAATTGAAGTCACCGAATTATAATATACGTCAGTTCGGCGAACGTGTTGCACTGAATACACCGATACAAGGTACGGCGGCGGATATTATAAAGCTTGCAATGGTGAGAGTTGATAATAGACTTATAAATGAGGGATTGAAGTCAAAGCTTATATTGCAGGTACATGACGAACTTATCGTTGAGGCACATAAGGACGAAGTGGATAAGGTTAAACAAATTTTGAGCGAAGAAATGCAGAGTGCAATGGAACTTAATGTTCCTCTTAAAGTGGATATGTCAACAGGACATAGCTGGTATGACGCGAAATAGTTTGCCACCACTCCGTCACTGCGTGCCACCTCTCCTCAAGGAGAGGCATAAAAGGCGCCACTTGAGGGGAGCTGTCGTGAAACGACTGAGGGGTGGCAAGTATAGATAATAGATAAATTCGTAGGGGACGACACCCACGACGTCCCGTATGTGCGATTATTACATCAAAACAACAACGAAAGGAAATAAAAATATGAAAAAAATTATAAAGCTGATACCACTAATGCTTATACTTGTTTTGGCATTGACATCGTGTCAAAAAAACGCTGAAAACAGCGGCAAACCAAAGGTATACACATCATTTTATGCAATGTATGACTTTACGAAAACAATCGGAGGTGACGATATAGATCTAACAAACATAGTACCGACAGGAACAGAGCCGCACGATTTTGAGCCGACTGCGTCTGATATGGCGAAACTTTCGGATGTCTCCGTTCTTCGTCTCGTCTTCTACCTCTGGATTGATAGACGATGCCCGGCCCACGTCCTGAGAACCGCAATGATTGCAGTGCATCGGGAATTTGTCCTCCAGCTGTGCATCGTAGGTCTTACGCAGAGCACTGAGGGTCTCCATGGTAGTTCCTTCGTTCTCCAGGAGTGCCAAGATATTCTGGTCTACGTTCTCCTCGCCGGAAACTTTCTTGTAGGCAGCCACCGTCTCCTCACGGAAGGATTTGATATGACCGTCCCAGTTTTTCTTTGCTTCCTTGTAAGACTCCATGTCTTTCTCGAGATTTGCCTTCTCTTCCTTGAGAGTCTGAATCTCGGTGTCTTTGGAAGCCACGACCTCTGTGAGGCTCTGATTCTGCTGTACCAGGTTTTTAATCTGGGTGAGAGCCAGCTCTGCCGAAACTTCCTGACCTTCAGAAAGGGTCAAAAGATTTTCACCAAAGAGGCTCGCCAGCACTTGCTGCAATTCTTTGTCCATGTTTGTTTTATTTGTTTGGTTATTGTGGTTACCCTTTCCGGCACCCTTTTCATTATTAGATTGGGTGGTATTGTACTTTATCTCTTTTTCAGAAAGAATCTTGAAGTCGAACATAGAGACCCTCTTTGCGGGATCATTAGCCTCGGCAGCTTTTTCTTCGGAGAAGGAGTAGTACTGACTTCCCGCATAAGCAGGGCTGTTTAATTTGCCACTCTTGATAAGCTGAGCAAAGGGGTCTGCTCCATGCCATACTAAAGATGTCTCTTTGTAGGAAATGATTTTGGTAACAATCCTGCGAATCAGTTCACCACTTTCAGTATACGTACCAAGTTTGGAATAGAACTCCCAGATATCCTCAAAGGAATGAGAGGGTTCCCATGCAAACTCTACGGTTACCGAATTGGAATGTATTGAAGGAGGGTCCATCTGAATACCACGAGCTATACGGGGATTGGAAAGCCCATCTATCTTCATGATACCATTGATACCAGCTGGGATAACTACCCCGGTCTTTTCATCTTGGTAAGCTTCCTGCCACTCTACAGACTTAACTGCTCCAATGGCATTAGCTACATCGGTTTCATGGTCGAGATTAACAGACTGGCCTACGAGGAGAGGCATAGATTCCTTCAGCACTGCTTCTGGAAACTCAGTGGGATTGTACTTCTTTGCCACTATTGCGGCAGAAAGCATTCGGAACATTGGCTCTATAAAGTCACTGTCCTTTGGCTTTAACATTTCTGAAGTTACTTCTGGCATGAACTGGTTGACATTCAAAGTGCCACCCCACATACCGAACCTTTCCAGTGACTTCTTAGGGTCTTCACTGAAGTTGACAGTACCCTTGTAGAAGTTTTCGGAGAGAGAGTGAGCATCAATAACTACTTCTGGTACATTAGATACCATCAAGCTATGAGCCGCACTTAACACCATTACATCGGTGTTCTGATGAACATTTGTCATAATTTATCTTGGTTTACTGTCTTGGTCTTTTCTTTTGGGATTAGGGTTTGTTTTATCCCTGGTCCTACGGTCTGACTTGTCTTTGTCATCTTCCCGTTTCTTTTTCTTCTTACCAGTATCTGAATCTCCCGTACCATCTGAATCATCCGAATCCACAGGAGTTCTTGGTTCGGGTTGGTCCGGAGTTTCATAACCCATATCACGAGCAAACTGGTCCTGACTGATGATACCCTGATTATACAGGGTTACATTTACACGAGCCCGATATTCACGGGCCTGCTGTAACTTAATATCATCAGAAACAGTTGAAGTCCCGAACTTGATAGTTATTCCCTTATTATTGAACCCCGCCAGGCGCAATTCTAGAGAATAAAAAAACTCCAGTACAAAGATTACCAGGGTTTGGATATTCTTTAACTGGGATATCATCTTAGACAGCTGTATACCAGCTCCACCCTCGGTACCACTCTGTGATGCAGATACTCCAATGATAGAACCATTTACTCCGAGGCCGTTTGCTACGGATTGTTGATTCATATTCCAGGGAAGGTTTATATTCTGCATAGAAGCCGAAGTTGACCTCAGTTCGAATTCATGGTCATCTATGTAACCAACCACTACTCCATCTGACATACCACCAACGATATTGGTCTTCATCTTCCTAAGAGTACTTTCTAAACGAGCAGTATAGGCTTTTTCACTTTCTCCAGCAGTACGGGGAGGTTTAGCCATTTTAGCTTCAAGGAAACCAACCATACCCATTACCTCCATGATGTGTTTGAAATTCTTTCGCATGGTATGCTGACCAGCGATAGAATCCAAAGCCGACATAAATGGGGGTACTCCGTACGGTTCATCGGTATCATTGTACATACCTACATAACAGTAGGTCTCTGTATTCAATCGTATGAATGAATCTTTGAGACCATCTACCAAACGAGGGTTTCTTTGATATGGGTGATATACTCCATTGTTCTCTCTCTTAAACCTTATAGTTTCGGGTTTAATGAATAGTATGGTTTCCAATCCTGTTAACTTCTTGTTTGGTACTCCTTCCACCGATATAGCACCACTAACAAGAAGCTGAACTATGAACTTGTTTACCAACCCATCTATTCCAGCTGTATACTTCGACCACCTCTTGGATACATTCCTCAAATGCTCCCTCATCTTGGTAGACTCCTCAGGAGTATTGTTTGGGAAGTCAATAGTATGACCTGTATTTGACAGCTTGAACATGTCCTGCAATGCAATGCTGACGTCCGGGTTTATCTTGTACAGGTCCCGAATAATAGGTATTAGTTCTGTTCTGAACGTTGGGGTAACTAAGTTCGTCATACCATTGAGAGTGGTAATGAGTTCAGAGTTCCCCACACCATCATCTGGTTGAGAAACTCTGCCCGGACTTATTGAACCCTTTCCCTCATCTTTGTTCTGAGATTCCACAGGCTTAGACCTGGTGAACCAACTGATAGGATTAAGTTTCATGTTATATTGAATGGTTTATGCTTACTGAGGAATTACTACAGTACCAGATGGACTGTGAGACCTGATATGATTAGTGATAGCTTTACCGAATATCGCATCATCAGAATATGTTTCACCTTCCAAATCCAGGTCCATAGATGAGTTATTCATTCTATGCTTACCACGAGCAATTGGTCTTCCAGCCCCGTCATAGATGAAAGTATATGCTTCTTGTACAAAGAACGGGTCTTTTATAATTACGTTCTCTTCCCTGATATCCTTCTCTAAGTTCTCGATTATTACAGAACGGTTCTTGGTTGTGGTCAACCATCCCGGGAACTTATCTTCTTCTGGTCTATTCTTCCTCTTCTTACGTAAGAGCTTAGTATAGAAGTATAAATTAGGATATCCCTCATCCTGAAGTATGGTAGTTACCGTCATACCAACGTCGTTAGTCTCTGGGGCTAACTTAGCAAAGTTATACTTCTCTCCAATATCTCCAAGGAGTCGGGCATACTTGTTCAGGGGTATTCTCCCCTTATATACTGCAGCCTCTTCTCCTTCTTTATCCATACAGGTGAAAGCAGAGTAGTCAGTACCTCTACCAGTAGCACAGTCACCACCAATAAAGTATTCTTTGTTCGGGTCTGGTTCGTTGAACTCTTTATACTGACCTTTGAGACGAGTATTGATAACAGGGTAGTCGAATAAGCATTCCTCTATAGCTTTAATATCAGCTAAGTCAAATACTGTATTACCTGATGATAGAAAGTCACCATCTATCTCCTGAGCAGTTCTCTTGGGACCAAGAGCAGCAGACATTTCTTCATACCATTTCTCATCTCGGTCAGGGTGCATCTGCCAATATAATCGTATGGGGTTAAACGGATTACCCCCAGATATAGCATCTACCCAAGTACTATGGAAGAAGTTCCCGACGCCGTAAGGCGTGTTATGAGACACGTAGTCTTCGTTGATGAGGTAAGATTCATCGTTTTCAACGCAAATGTCATAAATGGTATCGTAATACTTTCTAACTACTTTCAGCTTAGAAAGATAGATACTTGTACCACGTTTACCAGATACAATATGTTGAATATAAGACTTATTCAGTTTAACCTCAAACTTATTCTCAATCTCCTGAGATATCTTCTCCAACACTCCATAGTAGTAACCAAGTTCCTGATAACGGTATCTTATGTAAGCCACCACTCTTAAGTCGTAGTTGAATCCCCCTTTTAGTTTAGACCCAAGCTTCATTCCATAAGAATGTTTCGCAGCTTTTTGACCGTTCTCAGCTACTGTAACTATCTGGAGATTGGTTACATAATTGTCTGAAGGATTGTTGTTAATGTGGTCAACTACATACCCATCTGGAATTTCTCCTAAGAATACTTTAGCTACCAAATTGTGGACACATATCTTTTTCTTTTGACCATTATTCCACAGACTTATATTTAGATATTTTTCTCGGTTAGTACATGGTTTTGGTAATTTTTCTACCCTCGTTCCATTCTTTACAATGAAGATTCTTCCCCAGTTAGAGACTTCATAGTTTGGATAACCAGGTATGGGTTTGCATATCTCTTTCTTGGGTTTTACGGTTACTGGATTCTGCTCCAGACCACTTATACCAGTATGATAGAAGATAGCAGGTATATCTCGTTTAATTATTTCTGAAACTGGTAACCAACCTTCTAGAGTATACAGCTTATGTTTTGGAGTACACTTAATAACCTTACCTTGTTCATTGTGAACTTCCCAGGTTTTCAGTATACCCTTATTTACAGAACCAAGTACTCTCTGCCACTTTCCGGTATGTGATAATACTCTCAACCCGAGATGAGATATATCCATCTTACCAAAGGTCTTAGGACATATAGAATCAACTCTGAAAGGTCCATCTTTACCTATTATCTGAGTGTCACCCGTGATACATGAGTTTACTATAGCCGCACCACCGGTCGATAGAGTAGGGAAAGCTGATGCCCAGATAGTTGAAGCCCATCTTACGATTGCTGCCTCATCAATCACCAACAACGACAAAGATTCAGAACGACCAGCTTGGTCAGAGGTTGGAATAGATTCTATTACAGAACCATTTGCAAACTCTATAGTTGATACAGAACCGAACTCCCCTGCACGACCGTTTATGATAGGCTCTTGCAGATAGGAAGGAAGATTCTTGTACATGAACTTAATCTTCTTTAGTACTTTCTTTGCTACGGTGTCCTTGATTGAGATAATGTTTATCTTCTTGTTAGGATGATACATTGCTAACCAAAGACAGTAGAGGGAGATTAGCTCAGTAATACCAGCCTGACGAAACTTTAGGATGATATTGAACCTGTTGAGCATGAATTGGTATAGCACTGCCTTCTGAAAAGGGTAGAGCAAAAACTTTACCATACCCAACACTGGGTTTATCACGTAGCAGAAAGTAGAAAAGAAGAAAGGGTCTTTCATCACCCGAACCAATGTCTTAAGTTGTTCGGGTGTAAGACTTGCATCTTCAACTAATGTCTTCTTTCTTGCCATGTCAGAAATTGTATGAAATTCTTAAGTACGGGTCGAGACCTAAATTATCCCGAAGTTTAGGATAATAGTTGATATTCAACCCGGCTTCATAATTAAATTTACTGGTATTGTATTTCAAGCCTAAATCCAAATCATGGAAGTTATGTACTGGTCGTATGGTATACTGAGCTACTGGATTAAATCTTTTTAGGAAGGATGTTTTCTTGTAAGTTAATTTACTATCCAGGTAGTTGTATTGATAACGAGAATAGTTTACCGAATACTCCTCAGTAATAAGCTTACAATCGGTATTAAATGTAGTGATAGATAGCTTATCACCACCAGATAGTATTTGCAACAACTTAGGAGCTTGGGGATAATTGGTCAAAAACAATTCATTGTATTCAATTTTAGTTGAATCTTTCTGAATGATAGTAACTACTCTATCAACATATTCAATTCGTTCGATAGGAACAGAATCTATCTGATAGAGGAATACCATTTTGGGTAATTGAATCTTAGGGAATTCAACCTTTGGTACAAAGGGTTTATTAACCCAAATGGTATCAGGTTGCTCAGTAGAATTTTTAAGGTCATGCCTTAATTCAGAATTTCGGTTCCATAGCCAAAATATGGTTAAGGCCATAATTATAAAGGCTAAGGTTAGGATTACATTTTTCATCTTCTTTTATGTGTTTAGTTTTTCTTTCATATACCCCCCTTAAACACGTGTATAGATAATAATATACTGTTTAAGGTATATTATTATCACGCGCATATACGAGGGGGAGTCATCGTAAAATAGAGGCCTTTTTAAGGCACCTTTTTAACCATAATCCGACCTCATATACAGAGCCCTTGGTTAAGGTATTCCTTCCCTTATTTAACCAATAAGTTGGATTAGCCTTATCAAAATAAATTCGGAAGGTTTTGGGAAAGCCCATAATCACCCGGTATTCTTCAAGGCCCATAATCCTTCCGTGGGGATTGAATTGCCTGGATGAAGGTCTTACGGTTAATGGGTAACTTCTTTTTCTATTGCGATATACTCCCGGTAGAGTCTTCATCTTCTGAGTTCTCATAGGCCACTTGTAGTCATTTTTGAACTCAGTTCTCCATAGCTTTCTTACTTGAGCTACTGTTAGAGTGGTTTTAGATTTATCAGCATAGTGATACATGGCTAACTTTTTATCATCAGCTTCCCGATAATTTAGGTCTCTCCTAACCTCTCTTTTCAATTGACACAGATTCTTGGGTTTTGTAACCTGAAAAGTATGGTCAAATATCTGTGGGTTGATTTTGGAGTTTTTTCTAACTCCTATCAACACCAGACGTTTCCTACTTTGTTGGGAATTACCAAATACCGTAACGGAGTGACAGTGCACTATAAGTTTATAATCGGGTAAATTATGTTCCCATTCCCAGATAGGGATAAAATCTAGAAGTTTTGGGAGGTTCTCAAGCATAAATATTGCTGGTTTGAACTTCTTAATACTAGAAAGATACAGATTAAGGGTAACATCTTCCCGGGGTTTGCCCAGGGATTTTTTCCTGGAATATGAGAATACTGAGCTATGCCCACATGATGGAGAGCCTAATATTAGGTCTATTTTGGAATTTTTTACCTCTTCCAGTGACCTTACAAACGGTATATCACCAAAATTAAGCTTCCATTGCTCTTCTTTTTTGGAATGGAATACTGCTCTGGGTTCTACATTAGCTATAAGATGTTCCTTAAACTCAAAAAGGAGCGCTCCTTGGGCTCCACAGATACCTAAGACATTCATTGAAAATAGAATTTTATAATATATACCGGAAGGTCTTGCAAAGACTACTTTAATATGCAAATTTAATATCAAAACTACATGAAAGTTGGTGATTTATTACTGGTAACAGGTCCTGCCTTCTTTGAAAAGACGGCAATTAAGGAGAGGAAAAAGGGGGTTTATACTCTCGAGAATGGTATTAAGACAGATAGAGACCTCAATCCTATCAATTCTAAGTATCAAATCGAGGTTTTTAACGAAGAAAAGTATAAAACTCTGGTAGCACAGAGAACTTTGAACCATGATTTGGAGAAATTGGCCGCTATCAACAAGAAAGGGATTAAAAATCCTGATATAATCCGGTATGCAGCTGCCAAAATCAGTCGTATTATCGAAAAAATAGAAGGAAAATGATACGTTTCTTATTACATTGGATTACAGTAAACGTTATTAGTTACTCTGCATATTGTGGAGGTATGACTTGGAAAGCTTTGAAAGGAGTAAACAAGGAATATGAAGGTAATGAATCTTGGTCCAAAGGTAAGAAAGAAACTATTCAAACACTCATAATTTGTATCACCATCATAATAATCATATCATGTCTGATATCTTAATGACTGCTAATCCTGCTCCGGCTTGGTTGGGTTATACCCTTTTAGTGTTCTACACCCTCGGATTTATCTTCTGCCTATTTATCAGAAGTGTAATCGAAGAAACTCCTCTTAAAAAAGCCTCCAACCCAGTTAGATATGGAGTTTTATTCCTTATATGGGCAGTTAGTCCGGCAGTAATAACTGGATTATTTATACTAACCCTCAAAATTCTTTTCAAGAATGATACTCGAGTTAAACGACATTGAAATAATTTTAAGGAAAGCCAGTGATGAAGAGAAGCAATCCATTCCGGTTTGGGATGCTTATATAGAGAAAGTAATCATAGACGGGAATATTCCTTCCCTTTTACGGGATAAACTCACTGGTAAGATAAATAATCTTACTCAGGGATTCACCCAAAAGTTCAGTGGTCAATTAAAGGGTAATATTGAAAATGAGATATTGTCCTTAGAGGAATATGTATACCGTAAACATGACCTAACCTTTACTAAGCTAAGAGTAGTAAGAGAACATTATTCATTAAGAATAACTACAGCTAAAGGTCAAACATTCGATATTTGGGAACCTTAATAAAAATATCTATATGGCAGTAAAAGTTTATACTCCGGGTCAGTTCTATGCTGCTGGTGGAGTAGTAGAAGAAATGTTTTATCAAGAAGTAGGTAGAACAAAGAAGTACCTAAGGAAAAGAATTGGTCTAGTACGTTCATTTGAACAAATAATCAAGAATCTAAAGGATGAAGCTTGGAGAAAGTTTCATTACATGAAAGCTAACGTTAGAGGGGTAGATTATACCTTGGTATATGACCCCGATAATAAGGAATACCCCTATCTTTTCGTAGAAACCAAGTTCTACTTCAAACAAAAGGCCAAGGTTAAAGAACCAGACCAAAAGTAGTAAATGTAATCACACAAAAGAGGTCAGATAAATACTGACCTCTTTTCCCTTTTATATTATTCCAAGCTGTGGTATTGATAAGTAAGTATTCCTGTAGATGAGATAGTAACGGTGACTATGGCTATAGTTTGGTCGTCGTTAACGAAACCTTCTCCAATGGGTTGATTACCGCCTACAGAATAACTATGACTAAAGAGAAACTCTACCTTTGAATTATTAAATCTGAACCCCGTGGATATGGCCCTCTGTTCATATAGACCACCATAATCATGACTATCTACTATCATAATGCCATCTATCTGTTTATTTTTAACTTGATTGTAGATAGTTATCAGTTCAACTGTAGATAGTACATTGGTCGTCCAACCTCCACCATCATTGGTTGGTAAGGGTAATTTTGCGAATTTCATATCATCTTCGATTATAGGTACATTACCTTGGTGAAATAAAAGTAAACTCATATCGTATGGTTTATGGATTAAAAGTATATCATAGTGATATACTTTTAATGATGTAATGTATACACAACAAAGCCCAGTAGAAACCTATAAACTACTGGACTTAATTTTTAATCTATGTTCCAATAAAAACCATCCAATGGGTAACATGTAACTATTTCCCTGTTACCATTTAGACTTTGACAATCAGAAGCTGACTATAAAGGTAAATAACTCCGGTATACAAATGCCAACAGACGACCAAGTACAGATAATAGACTACATTACCCTATATGCCAATGGAGATTTAGATATCCAGTTATTAGATAGGTAATCGTTCTAAGAGGGGCTCACTACCAAGGGTCCCTCTTATTGGGTGTATACCTTGATACCGAAACGATATCTTCAGGTCTATATCCCTTAAATTCATGAATACTATGTTAAAGGTTTTATTTCATATCCTTTTCTCCTTTATAGGATTCACACTTACATTGGGAATAATGGGTGGGGTCCTTTGCTCGTTGCAGAAACATTCTAGTAAATTATTACAAATAATAGGTGAGTTATTCATATTCGGAATAATTTGCATTCTGGTAGTCACTCTTACAATAGTTATAATTAAACCCTATGCCTAATCATGGAACAGAAAGAGAAGAATAGGATTATCCTGGAATGGATAACCAAAGCCAAGGAGATTTATGTGAATACCATTATTAATTGTGGAATGTGCAAGTCATTCAAATTGGCTGTATTAAGGGATTCAGAATTAGAGAAGTCTTTGATTTGTATCTTACAGAATATGGGACATGAGTCAAAAATATTTGATAGTAAACTATTGTACAATCCTGAATGGCCTTTTATACTTATCCCTGAATTTAACTTTGAGTTCTTGGGTGGGGATAAAACTACTGAGGCTTATAGGGAATTTCAAAACCATAAGTTGACCCTTCGAGAAATATTTTGGTGGAGTAGGTGGGATAGTGAAGTAAGGGTTAAGGCTTTTGATAGACTTATAGGGATATATAAGGCTAAATCATGAGCCTTATAATAGGAGCCTAAAAATATCCTGGAAAAATTTTATGAAGAGCCTTTGGTAGGGTTCTTTATTTTGTGTAGGGAGAGGGGGGGATGTGGTTATGTGCCCATTCGGTGGGTGCCTTTCAGGAGGAGCTTAATGCGAGGTTCTCAAAAACATCTAGCAGTAAAATAGGGCCACGGTGTCCCTATCGCAAAATTAAATTTTATTAAAAATAGGGGACAAATTTGTCCCCTATTCGATTTTATTTACTTGCTTTCTTTTTCATTCATTGCAAGTAAGAAATTTTTGATTGTGTCCTTTTTTTCTGTATTTGCATTTGCATCGACGATGCAATTTGCATTTATATATACTTGCTTTGCATATTCTTGCCATGCTTTTTTTAGTGCTTTCCTTTTTTCTATATTTTTACTGCTTGCAATAAATTCTGCTATGAACGCATCTAACTTTTTACGCAACTTCATTCGCAGATTCTTTTTTTCTTTGTCGGTTTTGCATTCTGCAAAGATTTCTTTTTTGTAGATGCTTTTTCTTTCGTTGGTCGAAAAAATTTCGTTGCCGATTGCTAAAATTTCATTTGCTTTCATAGTAGTAAAATTTTTAATTGGTTTAACTTTTATTAGTTCTTTTCTGTATTACAAATATACAAATAATATTTTCAACTACAAAATTTTAAACATAAATTTTGATTATATTTTCCTATAGTAGAACCGATTAGAATAAATATTGCCTATTAAGGAATTAGGGTGTTAAGGTAGGTGGGTTTAATGGTAAGTTGAGTATAAGGTTATTGTTGGTGGGATGGTTTGTTGGTATAAGGTTGGATTGAAATCAGGCCTTAGCTGGCACCTTTGGGTACCTCAACTCCTCGGGTTATGGCCTTTAATATTCCTTTTCATTTTCGGCCTTAGTCCTCAGGAATCTAGAACTATATAATTTTATAACTAAGTAAACTTATATTCCGTAAGTATTAAGTTTCTATGATATGCCCCTACTTGCAAATGGGAACACTTTATTTTGCATTACACTTTAGGAAAATTTTGAATACAGGGTTGGGATTGGTGCCAAGAGGTGCCTGCATGGCCTATAATATAAAAGGCCTATAAGCCAAGCCACTAAAAGCGATATAAGGCCTTAACCCTATACATATCTAAAAGGCCCCCTATAAGGTAGGCCTAAGTTTAGGTTTAACCTGGGTTTATTCCAGGTAGGATATATTTAGGAGAATAAGCCCGTCGGCGATATTTGATGAGGTTATTCGGATAGAGCCCAGGTCCGAATTAAGTTCGAAGTTAAGTTTTTCGATTATGGGAGTTTCGAAGTCCCGGTCGGATTCCTGGTAGGAGGTATCCAGGATAAGGGAGGTGATTTCGGCACCGTGGGCAGAATCGAGAGTCCAATTGTGAGAGTGATAGAAGGAGAGTTCCTCGGGTTGAGGGAGAAGGTCGGTGAGGGTTTGAGCAATTTGGGAAATTGCAGGGAGTGCAGAGTTGAGCATGGAGAAGGTTGCAAGTTGGTTTTGCAGTTGGTTCTCAATTTGATTTTTAATTTGATTTGCTTTCATAATTGTAAGAATTAAATATTAGTTATTTCTTTTTTGTATTACAAATATAATCATAATATTTAATATACACAAATTTATATTTAGGGCCTTCAAGTGGGCCTAAGGTTTATGGCCACTATAAGGCACCAGAGGGTACCCAGGTTGAATCCATAAAGGCCTTATAAGCTCATAAATAAAAAAGGCCTGGGTTGGCAGGCCTAACAGAAAAGAGAAATGAAAGCAAATAGGTGGGCCAACCCCCACCTATGCCAATGTCTCCATATAGGTTATATACATTCCCAAATCACTATCCGCAAAGGTTAATGCAATCCCAGCCCGGTTCGAAGTTACCATGGTAATCCCGTTACCAACTTCGTTTACCTTGTAATCACCTTGAACATATTCCTTGAATTGCTCGGTTAACCTACCGGTTAAATCCTGGCTTGCCTCGCATAACTTATCAATCCAATCATAATCCTCGTTATACAGAGTCGGATTATATTCCAGGAACATAGCCTGAAACCAACTATCATCACTGCGAGGGTTAAACTCCTGGGACATACCCGGAATAAAATACGAAGCCCCGTTACCCGCCTCGTAAGCCTTATCCTTAATTAACCCCTTAACCGATGCAATTAAATCAAATCTTTTCATAACCTTAAAATTAGTTAATTATTATTATACTGTATTACAAATATAATATAATTATACTATATATGCAAATTAAATATGAAGGCCTTTGAAGGTTAGATTTTATCGACCTCCAAACCTTCCGGACCCATATTCAGGATATACCCTGCCTGAATCAGATTATTGATTACGGAAGGTACACATTTCTTAATATGCAACCTGAATTCCGATTGACCCATATATCCCACGAAGTTATCCTTAGGAGTATTGATGGCTAATTCAGTCGAATGGTGTTTGGAAATGATTTCCAGGGCAGTGGTAAAGTCTTTAGAATTAAGCATGGCTTTATGGATTTAAGGATTATTCGTATATAAAGTATTGACCAAAGGCCTTAACCTCGAAGGCCTTCTTTACATTGGGATGGTTATATACCTCTTGGGTATATATTGTAACCAAAGCTCCGATAATGAATCCCATCGTTAAGAGTAGGGATATTAGGATTACCTTTCTGATTCTTTTCATGGCCTTAAATGTTTTAGGGTATTATTTCTTTTTTCTTTATACAAATATAATCATAATATATTATATATGCAAATAATTCTTTAAGGCCTACCTTTAAGGTAGTTTAGGGCCTTAAAAGGTACCCTAAATGTGCCTTAACTTGAGAAATCAAATCTCCAATACTCTATTCCTGGCATATCGATTTTAGACACCTGTTCCAAAATCCCCTAAAAGACTCGCATATATATATATAATATAGATTGTATTCTTTAGGGATTAGGATTAAGGCCCTTAAAGGCACCTAAGTGTACCAATGAAGCTATTCATTTATTCTCATGTATAGACAAGTAGAGTGGCCATAAGTCTCTTTATCGAAAAGGCCTTAGCTATGGGCCTTAACCTTAATCCTAATGGACTTATTATAATATATATATATATATGATTGATTAAGGTAGGGGTTTGGGTACCTTAAAGGCACACTTTTGGGCTCTCTTTGGGTCTTAGGGCCCTAAGTCTGGTTAGCTACTACGTATAGTAACAAAGATAGCTCCAGAGCTCTTAGGGTACACAGTTGAGAGGGCCCATCACCTACCTTAAATTTTTTTCCTCACCCCGATTTTATGGCCCTTGGACTTCTTCGATATCTGAACCTTATCATCGACTGCCTGTTAACTTTTGCCCTAACCTAACACATAAATAAAAGGCCTCTAAGATATAAGCCAATCCTAAAAGCCTTATATGATTGATGATTATAAGTATATGTATTTATATACGCCTTATATATAGGATGATGTTATGGATATTTGATTTCTTTTGTGTTTTGGGGTAGAGGGTATTAGAATCCTGGCTTTAGGTTGAGATGCCTTAATACTTCCCTTAGTTCGGAATCTGTATAAGCCTTTGCCTTTTGGATTGGGATGTTGTTATGGTTTGAGGCTATGATGATGGCCTTTTCTTTTGATACCTTAATTGATTTTCTTTGTTTCATAGGTTATTATTTGGTTGTGGGCATATCTTCTTTTTCTACCCAGATTTTATCTATGGTGGTTCTATGGAACCTGCCTTCGGTATTTAGGATTATGGCCATTTGATAACCTGAACCACAGTGCCAATGTTGGATATATCCCTTGTATACAACATCAGTGTAAAGCCCAGTATCTTCATCCCTTTCTTGACTGGTGTAATGTACTAAAATGTCTTTCATAGCTTTATTTGGATTTAGGGTAGAACTTATTCTTGAGAGCGGTGTAATTCCTTGTAGAGTTCAGATAACTTTGCATTGAGTTGATTCATTGAGAGATCTCTTAATTCTCTGGATTCAGTGCATTTCATAGTATAGATGATTATGAGTAATAAGTATCATCTGCCCAGTTTTCCCCTACGACATCCTGGATGTTTTGGATTTTCTTCTGGGATTGGTAGGAAGTTCTTTCCATTACAGAAGGTATAGCATCCTCCTCCCTCTTCTAAGGGTCTCTGACATTTTGTGCAGATATGGGTTGAATTGGATTTAGGTTTCATGATTAGTATTTTATTTGGATGATTACCCAAGAAACTATCAGTATTACAGCTACCAGGATTATCCATTCCAGTAATGCTTGCAATAATAACTTAAGTGTTTTCATATCCAGCTATCTTTGAGTTACTAGATTGGGTAGTAGCAGCGGATAGAGATGATACCTCCGTGATTGCGGATTACCCATGTTTGTTCGTATTCGAAATAATCCAGAGACTCGTAAATATCGAATACTGATTTCAGTTCTGTATTTGTACCACCAAATATTTCCGTACCCGGAGCCGGTGTGAAGGTGAAAGTATGATGACCACCATACTGATTGTTTCTGGTCTCTATCTTAGTGAGGAGCATACCATATCTCCGGAGAAATTCCCTGAATGTGCATTGGAAATACATTTCGGGGTCTGTCATGCCTTGTCTTTTGCACCATCCGTGAACTTTCTTCAGGAGGTATAAGTAATTGTCTGGTTGTTTTTTCATGGCCTTAATTTATTTAATTAATTATTATCTTATTTCCTATATACAAATATAGCAAATATTTTGTAATTATGCAAATAAATATTGAAGGCCTTTACCAGCGTTCGTCTTCGATAGTGATGCGAATGTGGACATTTTGTTGAGGATGCTCCTTTAACCATCTCTCAATCTCTCCAGCCCTTTCGAGACTGTCTATATAATCTGGAGCTAAAGCCTTAACTGTTTCATAAGGTAAGCTCCCATCGGGATTTATCCAGGGTTTAGCAGGTGGCTCTTTTACCTGGTTTTTATTCTCGATTACTGCCATAATAACTACAATCAGAACAATGGCAATAGCTAACCACATGAATATGATTAGAGTACTGCCTTCTGAGTTTTTGTCTTGAGTTTTCATGAGACTTTATCTTTTAGTTGAACATTGTGAGCTGACATGAGTTCAGCTTTTGACATGAACTATTTCATGTGACTCTCTTTAATGAGAGTGAGTACCTTCTCTCCTGTCTTGGTGTTGACCATCATGGTAGGGAGTACCTTAGACATTTTAGGTAATCCATCTTTACCGGGTTCCAAGTCCTCAATTAACTTTATCTCCGTTTCTGGGTCTAACTCCAGTATGTACGGAATCAATTCAAACATTTTCATAGCTTTGACTTTATGATATCCCTGATACCTATTAGTTTTAACTTTTGTTCAGGAGTTAAACCTGGGTCCTTCATTGCTTTGTTGACTTCAATATATAACTCCTGCATCTTTATCCTGTAGAGAGGTCCTTTGATATGCTTGCATACCCAGTTGTATTCTCTACATATTTTGTTGATTGAACTCATGCTCTGATGGTTATTATTAATCCCAGGTTGCAGCTCCCTACCAGTACTTCATCATCCCCAGTGGAGAGAATCTCCTTTATTTGAGTCATTGCTCCTCGGAAACTCATTTTGACTGCTCCCTCCATTTCATTGAACTTGACCAGGAGTGTATGCTTATATGACTGAGGAATCCGGTCCTGGTCATATTTAATCTCTACTTTATAATCGTAGAGTTCCAACCCCAGTCGGGAATCTAACTCTTCTACCATTCCAAGGTAAGTGTCTTGGATTGCTTCCTTGATGCAATCAACCTCTTCCTCATAAATCTTCCCTAACTTGTAGGACTCCTTGAGACCAGTAAGCATAACCTTTTTATAATCTTTCATAATATTAGGGTTTTATCCTTTTCTTATTACAAATATAATGAATTAAATTTATATTTGCAAATAAAAATCATAGGTCCGAGAATGGTATACCATAGTTTTCGAAGGCATCTTTAGCCTCCTGAGGTAAATATCCATGTTGTTTGGATGCAAGGTATACTATACCGTTGCAATCGATTACTACCCCGGTGATAGTATGTTCAAAAGGCCATATAGGCTGAACTGCGACCATTACTGGTGCCTGAGGGTCCATTTCTGATAAAGTTCCTATCAGGTCTTCGACGGTGTAAGTACTGTTATATCTCATGTGATTAAAGTTTTAGTATATCGTTCGGTCGATAGTTCTTTTTATTATTGTTTCCCGGGTATCTTTTACCCGGTCAATTAAGTATGCCTTAGCAATACTCTCATCGGTTTCGTCTACCCATTTGGCTATATCAACCTTTCGAGTGAGTTCCACTTCCATGTCATGAGCTACATGGATAGTTTTGTATTTATGGTGATTCTTTAAGTAGAACCAGATAATCAGTTTATATCTTTTCTGTGCCATATTTTTGATGGTTAGAAGGTGAAATCAATGTAAACTTCCTTGTTACCTTTACGGAGTACTTCATGATTGGTATCTGCCCATTTATAGGTACTGTAGGCTTTTGCTTCAGGTATGTATTCTCCTCGGACCCATACCTGAGATTCCCGGGGCTCTTCGATTGAACTAAGGGTAAAGTATTCTCCCCTTTTCAGGTCCTTAATTGTTTTCTTTTCCATACCTTAATTATTTTAGGGTTTATTATTTCTTTTTCTTTATACAAATATAAGAATAATATTTTTAATATGCAAATAAAACTTCTCGGCATTGGGATGTAGAAAGAGATTCTAGAAACTTTAGTTCCCCTTTGGGTCTAGTTTTCTTAGTAACACAAAAAAGACCTCTAGAAAAGAGGTCTTAATGGTCCTTTATTTATTAGGCCTTAGCTGGTATGGGAACCGGTTTGTAATAGATATCTCCTTCTGGTATGAGAGGATGTTTGAACAGCTCATATTCCAAGGCTGAATTATCAGGAAACTCTACGAGGATACATATACCGGAATATACTTTCCACCCGGGTCTGTCTTTGATATCATCACTGAATAGGCTTATAATATCTATCCGTACTTTGTTCTCCACTGGTTTTATACCGAACAATTTATTAGTAAAGTTAAGTACTATACCTTTGATAGTGGGGTAATACTTCGGGTCGTACGTTTGGTACATTGAGTGGCAGTAAAGTCTGCTTGCCCGAATTAAAAGGTCTATTTTCTTATTAATGTGCATAGTTATAAAAAGGTTAACGTTACATGATTTTGTCGAATACAAAGTAATTAGTAGCTTCGTTCATAGGAAGATAATGAGTCTTCTCCATAAAGTCTGGTCCGGCTATAGTTATAGCCCTCACGTTGTTTGCTTCATCATCCTCTACATTGAGAATCATACCGATATTTGTATGAGTATCTGCATGGGCTACTCCTAATAGCATTCCGGGACAAATATCATCCATGACTTGCATATCGATATATTGTCCATCTTCTGATATGGTATCTACATATTTACCATTCTCTACATACTGGAATAGATTGCACCAACCTGTGATAGTATGTATCTTTATTTTAGTTGCACAGGCTGATGCGGATAGAGTTACTTTGCTATTAGTGCATAACCAACCCTGACGATTTACTTTTTCATCAGTGAAGACAATATCTTCCTGATAAGGAGGATAAGGTAACCCGAATACTTTAATCTTCTTACCCTCATTGATAAGTTGATTGATTTTGGCTACCACTTTGGTCGCAGTTAAAACTTCTTTCATAGTAGGTGTCTGTGTTATAGATTGAACTGAATTTCTGCTTTATATCCTGGCTCTAAACTCCCTGCCGTAAAGGGTATACCCAAATAATGAGGATATGGATTATGCCAGATGTTGTGGTTAGATAGTTGTTCAGAAGCTTCCTTGATATTATCTTCTCCCGAGATATAGAATCTTATCTCTTTCTCATTGGCCGAAACTACTTTGAGAAACCCTTGTACAGTTATATTAACTGTAACCTCCCGAGCTTTAATTATTAAGTCCATAACCTTTTAATTTTTGTTTATACAAATATAAGAAATTAAATCTAATTTTGCAAATAAAAATCAATGGTTATCTTCGAGTTCTGGGTCTATTTCTTCGTAGTCTATCCCCTCTTCTATTTCTCGTCGGATTTGATGATGGTCTTCTTCAAAGACTTTTAAGGCACCATGGTAGTCTCCTGTTACGCTATCCAATTCGGCCTTCTTGAGAGTTAAGCCCTCTTTATCTCCTCTATTACCCTCTTGTTTTGTTGCAACAACAACTGGTAATTCTTTAAAGTCATACTGATTTTCTACATATTCTATCTCTTTTATACCACCCTTGTCAGCAAGCTCTTTTTGAATCATAGACATGGCTATATCACGGGTTAGTACTGGTTCAGACTCACCCGTATTGTTGAATTGATTGTTCTGTTGGTTGAAGATATTTACAGTACCGCCACCAGACACTGCCCGTACTAAACTCTGAAGAGAGGTTGTGGACTGTTGCTTTAATCCAATGGCTTTATTGACTTCTGCAGTTATAAATGGAGCATATCTTCCCCCCTGAGAATCCCTGAGTATTTGTAGCTGTTGACTTATTTCCATACGGTCTTCCAGTGCCCAGCCTATGCAAGCTCCCATGAGAGAATCAGCAATCTCATCCATCTTGTTACGGTCAAATAAGCCGTTGTCTAGAAACGTTTGTTTCATTTGCATCTGAATAATTGATGGCTCACATTTCAAGAAGTCTGCGAGTTCATTTACTGAATAAACCCTTGACCATAATTTCCCATTGTTAACTATCCAAGTATGGATAACGAACTTGGTCAGATTCTTAAGAGCTTCATCATCTCCAGCATTAGCCTGTAAGGCTAATTGGGTTATACCTAACCCCCTTGGGAATCGTGGAACTATCTTCTGTTCTTTCATGATGTTTGATTTTGGTATCTAATAGTTAATCCTGATAAAATATATAAAAAGGCCCTGTTGTGGCAAGGGCCTTTTGAACTAACTCTTTGATAGTCAGGTTGCTGGATCACCTGAATAGGCTTACCTTCAATTTTGATGAGCTTATTAACAGTTGAAATTCATTTACTTGATTTTCGAACTTAAGCTGGTTACTCAGTGTCAAAAGCCCTGAATATAGCTGGTCTACATGTTTGGGGTAAATTACCTCTATAGTAACTGAATTTAATCTATACTCATAGCTCAGATTTACCTCTTCTTCTCCGGCTGCCTTGTATGATGTCAGAATATTATCCGTTATCATAACAGCCAAGGTTAAAAATGTCCTCATAAAATCTTAGTAACTTTAGAGTCTTGTATTATTAGGATTTACTTCTTTCCCTTTGCTTTAGTAGCCTTTACCTTGCCCTCCTTGGCCAAATTTTGGGCAACTCCGTAGGCAACTACGGCCTCCAATATTGGCCTCATTCTCTTTTCTTTCTCCTTGGCTTCTTTTTGCCTTTCTTCTTCCTCTGCCATAAGTTTAGCTTCTCTTTCCTGGGCCTTTTTACGCCTCTCTTCTATTTCCTCATGAATATTAGGGAATAGGTTTGCCCTGAGAGGTATTACATGAAGGGCAAAGAATGCTGAGAATAATCCATCGGATAAAGGCTCACCTATCTTCTTCTTGGAAATTTGCCAAAACTTATCCTGCTGTTCTTTGATGGCATGCAGGAATTTTTCATAGGTGAACTGCACCTGCATTTTTTTACATGCAGTAATCATGGCCTCAATTCGGTCCTTAAATTCCTGGCCGAATGCCTCCATAAATTTTTCCCGGTTGAAGTTGTAATTGGGTTTATCCAATTTGAACTGTTTTACATACTCTGCAGTTTTCATAGTGTCTCGTTGTTTATAAGTTATTGATTTATTAAGTGTTTTAATGCTGATTCTCTAGTTACCACTTGGAAAAGGTAGCCTATATACCTATCTTCCCAATAAGATAACCAAACTGGGTTAGGAAACCTAAACTTATTCCTTTCCTTTATCGGAATATTTCGAGGCATTCCCGAAATATATAATAAGTGAGGCCCATTAGTATTCTCGATAAATACCGGATGTAACATATTTTCGTCTACCTTAAAATACCCCTTTATGGCATAATCTGGGATATACTGATTTGACCTTATTCCGCAATCGAATGCCAAATCCTCTACCTGATATAATTCAGGATTAATAGGGTATTCTTCTTGGGATTGTACCCCTTCCTGAGATTGAAGGTAGTAGGTTATTTTGGATTTATCAAGCGTTACGCTTTTTACTCTTTCGGGAAACATGGTGCTTATCTTTTAATGGTACATAGTCTTCGATGTCATCCAATCGGTCAGTCACTAAAGCATATACGAATAGCTTAGCAGGACGGAAGAAGAATCTTCTTATATTCCTCTCCGAAATGTAATGGTCGTATATCTTAAAGAATTTTTTCTGATGCCTATGTTTAAGGTTCCGTTGCGTTAGGTATGACCTAAGGACTTCTTTGTGCAACTCTAACAATTCTTTATCTACTTTCTGAATTGCTTTCTCGGGTAAGCCAACAACCATAATCTTTCATATCATTAAAGGGTGATTATACTAAGGGGCCAGAGCCTTAGCCCTGTGCCCCTCTCCTACTATGAAAGATTAGATTGCAACGGATTCCTTGACGAATTGGTTCTTGTACTCCAGGTATTCCTTCTTGGCCTTCTTGTACTCCTTCGAATCCTGGTTCTCGATTCGGAGCATGGCCAGCTCCAGCTGATGAATCTTGTTTCGGACCTGCTGCCGGAACTTCTTCCTGGAGAGTGTATCCTCGCAGTCTGCGGGGTAGATGTACTTGACTTCCCGTTTCGTTACTACCTCCTCGACGAGGTTGGCTTCGACTTTCTCCTGGGTCTTTGAGATGAGCTTGTCCTTCTTGGACTTTTTCTTTTTCTTTTCTTCGGCCACCGGTGCTGTAGCTTCTTCCTTTTTCTTGCCCTTTTTCAGAGCCTCCTTGGATTTCTCCACCTTTTCAGCCTTCTCCTCGATGAGGTTGTTGATGCCTTCGACCAAATCGGTCTTTTCCAGTTTCTGAGCCTTGTTGTTCTTGTTCTTTTTCATGGCTTACAATGTTAAAGGTTTGACATTAAATTAAAATTGTTATTATCTTTATTTCCTAATGCAAATATAGGGGAACTTTTCTATATTTGCAAATATTTTTATCATTTTCTTTGAGGTTGTGTTCTTGGCTTCTGGTGTGTTAATCTCTTATAGTTTTTCTCCTTTATTGTTTATGCAAATATAGATATAAAAATCAACCTCTGCAAATTATTTCACTAATTCTTTAGAGGTTCGTTTATGGTACAGGTAATCTCAAGGTATTCTAAGCATTGAGCCTGTTTTCTATACATGTTAACATAGACATTTTGTCTGAATCCGTCATCTTGAATCTCTACGGATTTAACCCGAGATTCAGGGCCCATAAGCTCATTATAGGTTTCAGCTACGGTTGATGGCTTCATTTCTCGGATAATTTTTTGAGAACCTTCTTGAATTTAGCCATGTAATAACAGTCTTTGGTAGGGCATTTACCGTCAGGTGTAATGTTTTCATTGGCACCACACTTGGTCATGCCCGTTGCTTTGTAAGGACAACACTTACGATGTGCTGCACATGCAGCCTTAAATTCTACTGTACTCATCTCTGTATTTCTATTACACCACCTTCAGGATTAACTACCAATAATATCTTGGTGCCATCGGCCTTGGTTAAATAATATCCATAGGCCTTTATTTCATTGTGAAGACCTTTGAACAATATCTCGTAGTCTACATGCTGGGTTTTTAACAGCTTTATATCAGCTGCCTTTGCTTTGTTTACACACCCTATAGTAAACCCGGCTATAATGAAAAGGATAGCAACTGCTATCATTACTTTTACCATTATGACTATGGCTCTCACTGGATTATTCATAATATTCTTTTACTTTGGTTAAACGGCATTTGAATTTGAACGGCATTACATAGTCTCCCCACCACCCCGATAGAGGTAAAATACACCCGATAATGGCATAGTAGTAGAAAGTTTTTGCAACAAATTGCTGTTTCTCATCGTCCCAAAAAGTATCTACTCTAGCATCTTCATCTGTTGCAGGGTCTACATATACCCAGTGATATGACAACCTGATAAATAACCATTGTAGTATCAGGATGTTTATCCATCCAAGGATAGTCATACCAAATACTTTCTTCCATACCCAGCTGTTTGTTTGCTTTACTTCTTTTCCCATAATCCGTATGTTGGTTGAATGTTTTTAAGTCGATGATATATGTCCAGAGTTTTCCATATTGACTCTGCTTGTTTTATTACTACATCCTTTGCCTCCCGATGAGTACTAAAGGTATTCCATAATTCCGGAGTGTAGTTGAGACATTCCATACATTCAGGTTCTCCCTGCACATGTTTTACCCTTATGTAGAAATAAACCTCTCGGTCTATTATGTGACCAATACGTTCCCCCTCGAATAGAATCTGAGCTTTTGGTTTGAAGTCGAATACATTTTTACTTCTGGTACCGTGAACGTATTTGTTTACTTTGAATCTTACTATCCCTGCCATATCAATCCATGTTTCTTTCAAAGTATTCGTAGAAGTCCGCATCCTCAGTTAACTGGTCCAGTAATTCCTCTACATCCATATCCAAGTATACTGATGCCCCTGATACTTGTAAAGTTATCCCAGAACCATAACTGCCAGAAGACCCATGAAGTTTTAACTCCTTGGGCCTTTCTCCGGTATATTCATCTCGATAATGAATAATACCTTTAGAGTAATCATAACTCTTTACCTCGGATAAATGCCTGGATTCATCCCAGTTTTTCCAGTGAGGAGTTGCATCAGGAGTGGGTGGAACTGTTTTACCATCCCACAGTATGCATACTACGCAGAAGGCTGATACTCCTATTATCATCCTCTTTGCAGCTTCCCAAAGGGTCTTGGCCTCATCTGGTTCTCCGTCTGGTGTGTAATATCTTTTCATAGTTTCAAATTGAATATCCAACAAATAAAACTGAATATTAACAATATTATTGAAGCCGTACCATACAATATAAATAAGGGTTTAGCGGCTTCCCACATAGAGTCTCTCTCTTTCATAATCTTTTTCCGGCATACTTATTCCGGATTCTCTTTTCGAATGATTTACCTACTGATTCTCCATTTTGGATATCCTCTTTGAACATCCTGAAGTCGAACTCTGATACCGAGTTGTATTGGTATACCTTTTCTCCTTTGAAGGTAATGGTGATATCTCGGGTTTCATCATCCATCACTACCTTCATAATTCTGGATGACCCCGTAATTTCAAATGTCTTTTTCATCATTACTGTCTTTTAAGCTCAAAAGTGTTAAGTCCCATAGCTACCACATTATTTTCTTTCCTGAGTGCTTGACAGGTAAAGAAAATATCCCAGAGAGTGAAGACAGAATCAGAACTCATTTCCATCAAGTCCTCTTCCATCATATAGAGTGTACTCATTATGGTATTAAACCACCTGTTATTTAACCCCTTTACCAGCATGGTTTCAATATCTTCATACCTATTGTTAAAGGTATCTCCCTGAACCCTTTGAAAGGCAGCTATATATTCCCTGGCCATGGATTCCACCGCTTCTAGAGAAGTCCCATAGCAGGGGAATATAATTTTCCATTTATCTAAGCTCTTATCCTCTAAAAGGGATTCCAGCGCCTGAATATGCACATCCATAATCTGATTCCATATTTCCTGGGCAGATAATCGCCTTTGCAATTTCAGTTTGATACAACCTCGGTTTATTTTCATTTTAATCCTCGTTATAGATATACAGAATCTGATGGTTCCTATCTAACTCCTTTTCCAAATACTCCCAATGAGTATTGTGGTCTATATGGATATTGACCCTATAATCATCCATTTCTTTGGGTAATAAATCCAGATAATCTTTCAGTTCCTTTACAGTAGTGAATTTTGGTTGTCCCATACTTATTTTATTTCGTTATGCAAATATAATAATTATTATTATAATATGCAAATCAATTTCAGTGGTGTTGTATAGGTTAGTTCAACAAAGAACCCCGAATCTATATTAGGTTCGGGGTAAGAGGTTTCATAAACGATTGCCTATCGGGTTAATCCTCCTCTTTCTTTGTCTTCTTTTTCTTCTTTTTCTTCTTGTCCTTGCCTTCTTTCGAAGGTTTGTCGGCCTTCTTTTCCTTGGCCGACTCTTCTTTCTTGGGAGCAGCCGCCGGAGCACCTGATGCCAACTCTGCAGCATACTTCTTGCCCTCGGCCTCGGCCTTCTCTTTGGACATGGTCTTCAGAAGAGTACGCATCTTCTGACGGTACTTTTTCTTCTGGTCGGAGGTCATCTCCTTGCCGTCCACGGTAGGATAGTCGTAGGCATTTGGGGTACTGGTAACCTTTTCCTTCTTGGGATGGGCTTCTGGCTTCTGATTCTTTTTAGCCTTCTCTACGGCCTTCTCCTCCGTAGCTGCCCTGGCCTTTTTGTTTCCCAGGTTGATGATGTCTACCCAAGCTTGGATTTTCTTTCCATGCTTCTTATGGCCTGTCCAATCTTTCTTGGGGTCGAGATCATTCTCTTCCATGTAGGCCAGCATTTCCTTCTGAGCCCTGCGTGCTTTCTTTGCGGCCAGGTCTTTCTTGCTGATGTCTTTTGCCATTGTTGTTGAGTTGATTAAATAAAAACTGGTTTGAATTACCTTTGCATGTTTATAGTTTGGTTAGGGAGTTTTTGGTCTGTACTTCCTTTATCTCTGAGATGATTATTTCCATCCCCTGAAGATTTGCCATCAACTTAAGATGGGCAACAGCATCATCCTGAGAGATATTAGTGTATACAATTCTGTACCTTTCACCAGAATCTTTGTTTTCAAAAGTTATGGTTAAGATGTTTCCATTTGCCAAATCTTCTATGCGCTTTGCCAGAGATTTTACCTTACCTATTTTTAGGGTTTTATCCTTGATTAAAGCTTGCCTTTTACCGGGAGACAGTCCAGGCATGGATAACCTTGTATCTATATCCTGAACCATTTTGGTTAGCTCTTTAATCCGATATATCAACCCTTTGACTGAGGAGTTAAATTGTCCCATTGAGGTCTTTGAATAGTGGTGTCATTTCCTATTTTCTGAGCATATTTATCAATCAATTCTTCCGTTCTAGAGATAATATACTCTGTCATCATTCTATTTTCTTCAGAGATATCTTTTTCTTCCTCTAGTAGCAGCTGATATGATTGTAGCTGATTACATAATGCCAGATATATAATGCTGTCGTCGTCTTGCATATACCTATACAAAGTGGGGAGGCCCACCCTTAAACCTTCGGATGGCCTCCCCTGTATGACTCAAGTTTTTGATGTACGTGGGATTAGGTGCTCAGGACCTATTCCTCATCGTCTTCATCTTCCTCGTCATCCTCAGCTTCGGCTGCTTTCCCTTTCTTGCCCATACCGGGTACCTTGGGGACCAGAGTGCCGTGCTCTTTCTTGGATTTAACCGATACCCCCGGAATGGTGGCATTCGAGACGGCAATCACTTTGCCATCCTTGTCGGTTACGACCGAGGTGATGAGGACTCCGTACTTCCGGACGTTCATAGCGAAGGTCTTTGCAACGTTGCCGCCGCCCAGGTCGATGATGTCGCACTGTTTGCTGTTCGGTCGCTGACCCGGTGCCCGGTTCTTGAGTCGTTCTTTCATCGCTTCTCGCTTGGCCTTCTTCTCTTCAGCGGTCAGTTCTTTCTTACCGCCTTTTTTCGTTTCTGCTTTTGCTGCAGCATTTGCCTCAGCTGCTTTGTCTTTCTTCTTGGTTGCCATATCTTTTATTGATTAAGGTTTTTGATTAAAAAGAGGGCTGACCTGAATGAATGAACTTGATGCCATCTTTACCAGGTATTATCTTCAGCTAATTAAGAGTATAGCAGCCCTCAGGAATTGTTATAGTCGGAAGGACCCTTACTTTTTCTTTTTCTTGGTGTCCTTACTGGAAGCGGCCTTTGCCTTGGGCAGAGTGATGCCCAGCTCCTTGGCAACCGCCTTGCGGAGTTTCTCCACGTCCTCCTCGTCGAATTCGTCGGGGTCAGTTTCGAGTTCTTTGTCGTCGCAGAGGTCCTCTAGAGCTTCGAAGTCCATGCCGGCCAGGTCCTCCGGTGTCACTTCGTCATCCTCTTCTTCGTCCTCATCGTCATCTTCATCTTCATCCTCCTCGCCGTCTTCAGACTCATCGTCTTCGTCTTCCTCATCGGAATCTTCGTCGTCTTCGTCGGAGTCTTCATCCTCCTCGTCTTCGTCCTCGTCATCTGAGTCCTCAGATTCCCCGCCGAAAATTTCCTCAGCATCTTCTGCCGAAATGGGAGTCAGGAGTGCATAGGAGCCGTCATCGTATTTGATGAGAATTACCCCGTTAGAAAGAACCTTACGTTCTACCTCTTTTGCTGCAGCTTTTTTCTTTGCCATAATTGAATTGATTAAAGGTGTTTGAAAAATGTTTGATTGATTATAGTTTCGTGATAAACTTTTGAGTGTATATCTCTCTATTTTCTTGGACTGCCATAGCTTTCAAGAATACGTTTTTATCCCTGATAGCTTCTACTTTCTGAGTGAATTCATTCTGATTTTTTACCTCAAACGGTTCACCTTCCTGAGTGTAGGTATCATCTACCGCATTATCATTTTCGGTATAATACCTTTTAACCCCCACTATGAGTTTTACTCCATCCCATGGGTTTTCGGGTTCCCTTTTATTTACTACTGTCATTTTGCATAACCGTTTTTATATGCTGTATAATAGATTCTCGTATATCCTTCTTGTCCTATCCCTGAAAATACTTCGCTTATAAATCTGTAGCCTTTTTTATTTGCTCTACAGTCATGAGCAAAGTGTTCAGGGTAGATATAGTGTTCTCCGCATACCTTTTGATTAGTTATTATATAGGCATACCATCCAGTTTTGGTTTTCATCCTGAACTGAGATATTGGTACAAATCCCTGGGTTAATAGTTCTTTGAGAATAAACTTCTGTTCAAGTCTTCTTCTCACCATTGGCATTCCACCCAACCTTCTTAATACTGCCTCTTGATATTCTGACCAATGTCTTTTAGTCCATCTTATGGAACTAATAGCAGAACGTTTGGTTATAGCCTTATATGCTAAGGCAACTTTCAATTGGTCCCAGGTTAAATCACTCTTCTTCGTAAAGAGCCTTCTTTCTCTTGGACTCAATCTCTTTAGCCTTCGATAGCTTAATAAGCTTTTCTGGAATAGGCTTGAGAACAGTTCTATATTCTTTTGTTCCATAATTAAACTTATCTACCAAGTTCAAAAAGTACTTTTCTTTCTGTTGAGAGCCGAGTCTCTTTTTCCGAGCAATTCTTTTCCCTAACTCCCTTTGGGCTGAAGACTTTGAGTTTCTGTATACCTCGGTTAACAGTATCTTAGATATCGGCTTTTTTCTTCTCCCAGCAATTAGTAGAGATTGACCTATAACAAACTTCTTCTCCATTGCTGTTTTCCCTTTTATCCAATGTACTGCTTTCAGATTCTCTCTACCATAATAAGTTAAAAACCTTTTTCGAGCAGCCTTCAATGAATAGAATCCCTGTAATACTACTGCTGGTTCTCCTTTGTAGTTATAAGACCATGGATACCATTTATGAAGGTAAATCTTTAAGTCCCTTTCTTTGATAACTTTTCCGAATCTCCTGTGGTATTCTCTCCTCCTCTTCTTTTCCAAAAAGTATGCTCTTACATCGGGGGGCAGAGAATCCGGGTCTACTACTCCGTTAATCCAGGTAGCTTCTTTTAAGCATTCCCGGTATCTATCTAGAAAGCGTTTATTCCTTTCCCTATATTTATGAACCTTTATTTTTCCACAAAGTACTTTCCTTTGCCACTCTTGTTTCTTTCTTCGGCTTAATTTTATAATCTGAGGAGGTACCCAAGGAATTCCCAATCTGTAACATGATTCCTCAAAGTCATCATCATTCTTAAACCTATAAACTATGGGCATATCAAATAAAACTGTCTATGAATCCATAATATAACCTGAGTGCCCTAACTATAATGAATACCAAAATCGACACTATCAATATAATTAAGGTTATAGAACAGGTCATATTATATATCCTATCCTCTTTATCTCTATCATTGGTTGGCTTAAACGGGTAGTGTAAGGGTTTCAAAGGATATAAAATAAATACACTCCCAAGCGATATGACTATGGTTAAAGCCCCCGTTATGGCTTGTATTATTATAAATACCTTATCCATTATTTTTTTTGTTTACGGAGGGCTGCCCGATACCATTGCTGAATGGATTTCTCTTTGGCATCCGGGAATCTCTTTTGCACTCTCCGAGTAATTCGGTCGATTGATAACCCCTTATAGGTTAATTCGAATACGTAGGATTTCTTAGTTCCTTTCCAAAGACCATTATCATCCTTTTCTTTCTTGGGTTTTTTGGGTTTCTCCAACCCCTTTACCCGTTTGGTCTTTTTCTGTTTAGTGACTGCATCCTCACCGATGAACCCAAGATTGAGTTGATAATTCCTCATCGGGTCATCCTTTGGATATCCAGCAAGTTCTAATTGCTGGTCCATCCACTTATCATATTCATCGATGAGAGCATTATCCGGCTTGTTATCCGAATGGTGAATCCATGAAGATAGTCCATTGTAGTCGGCTGAACAAGCATCAGGGAAAGGCATGCCAAGAGAAACTGCTCTTCTCTTCATGTCCTTGTAGGTCATATTTTCTAACCCACTTCCCATGACCTTTAGCTTTTCCTTGTTAAGCTTTAACGGTCTTTTGTCTTTTTTCTTACTTTTGCGCATATTTATATAGGTATAAAATTTTATTTCTTATTTCCTATTGCAAATATAATCAAATTTCTCGAAGTTGCAAAATATTTGTATAAAAATTCTAAGAGTTAGATTTCAAGGTTCTTTTTCTGCGTAACTTATAGGCTGTATCTAGAGTTTCACAGGTAAAGTCCATATTATTTATTGATTTGTAATTAATAGCTTTCTGTATGACCTCCCTGTATTCCTTCCAGAACTTCAAGCCCCCTTTACTGTCCACGGTTTTTTCAAAGTATTGGGTTGCCAATAATCCAAATGTATCTGCAATGGTTTGACTCTCGAATATGTATATTCTCAAATCTGTTATAGCCTTTATTATATCATCCTCGCGTTTGATGGGCATTACTCCATATCCTTCTTCAGGAAAAAGTTCTTCTGATACAATAGCTGTAAAATACCTTCTACTTGAGGGTCCATTTTTCCAATACTCGGTTATTAACTGCCTTATCTTGAAGTCAGGTATTCTATGTAAGTAAGATAGATATACCTTATCCTTCTTTGTAGACCTCCTTTTATATGCAGTTGGAGCTTGCAATACTCGGGGCATTATCCTATAATTATTCCACCTATCAAACTCAAGAATCAGAGCATAAAGGTCTTTGTCCCATTTATCCTCTGATTCCTTCAGCCTTTTCATATTCTTTATGATACGGGGATTGGTTATAGAATTTAATACCCAAGAAGCATCTCCTGAATGTATTTTAGCTTCTTCTTTGGGTAGTCTTTTAACCATAGCTCCAAATATGTAATCTCTGAATCTAGGTTCTATGGGAGATTTGGGATTTACTAAAGAAGGATGTAGTTCAAAGTAATCGGAGAATAGTTTGAAGAACTTCTCGGCTCTTGCCTTTAATTCTAAGTACTTGTAATGAGACATCTTGAGAATTTCTCCAGCTTCCCAAGTTGATAGGCCTTTGCCTTGTATAAACATAAGGCTGGCCCTCTCTTGCTCGGTCAAACAATCCCAAGCCAATTCTTGATGTCGTTCCATGTTAGTATTGTTTGTTCATTAGAATCTCTTCGGTACTACCATCGGGAATTTGAGATAAATCTACCTCATAATCAGCTGAGTACATTTTATATTCATCCGATTCGTGATAAGCTGAATAGAGTACATTTTCCATGGGTACTTCTATCTCTAAACTGCCATCCATTTCAGGGTATAGCTTTACCAGCATCGTCTTTGTAGTAAGATTACTTTCAAGTATAATGGCTGGTATTCCCTCAAATGGATATCCCCTCAATACAACATAATCCCCAATACCAACTCTTGTAATATCATTTACCGAGAATATCTTATTCGCTCGAGACATTCTACGATACTTTTTTACCTCTTCCTTAGTTATAGTGGCTACTACGGAATAATCATCAAAGTCTTCGGCATTATCTACTCTCAACCTCTTTCTTTTGGGTCTGTAATCCAAAGACTTCATGAATGACATTATGCCTGGGATATCTTTCTTTAGTTTGTTTAGGTAATATCTGTCAAAGGCTTTTTCAGACTTCATCTTTATGAATCCGTAATTGAACAGTAATGGTACATCCTCGTACTCATTATTACCTTTTCGTGACTTCTTGAGTACACTTATAGTTGGTACTATGGCTTTCACATGTTTATACCCCCTACATTTCAAATCAGAATTGATTCTCTTGTAGAATTTCCTGTCAAGCTTGAATATACAGTATACATAGGGGGTCTTCATATTACTTGTTCAATTTACGAGCGTATTTGAATACGTCTGAATATGTTACCAATCGTTGAATTTCTTTGAACATGTACACAGCTAAATGTACTTTAGATGTTTTTATCTCCATTCGGGAAAGTTCTGAACAATTTTCCATAAGGAACGAATCTATTTCCCCAGCTTCCACAATGAAGAATGCTTCTCCTTTTGGCATAGAATTATACCTCATGATAAGTATTGGTATCTTTCCAGCACGTTTAGCATCTTTTGTGGCTTGTTCCCAAAAGGATATGATTTTGCAACTCTTTAGTCCTAGTAGGATATGTTCAAACTTAATATCTTGATAGTTTTTACATTCTATACTGAAAGGAAACCTTCTCGAGTGTTTCTCATCGGTGCATACTAAATCTCCCATGGCATCCTTAGCCTTTGCCCATCCTCCCGAACCTGGGGTTCTAGAGAATTTATATCCGGTCCAGGATTCCCAGGCCTTTGCTATAGTACGCTCGAACCTGCTTCCTTTGTTTCGACTGTTCTTTCTCATGTTTTAATAGTGTTTAATACCAATAGTCATTAGTGGTATTGTGAAAGGCCCCTTTCTCTGGTCACAGTAAGCACCTTGGCATTTGGAATTGGCAAGGATTCATGGTGTGATATGAGGTATAGGGTTTTATCCTTATAAACCCTACGTATGAGTCCTATCACAAGCTCTACATATTCAGAACTTATGTTCTCGAATACCTCGTCCAAAAAGGCAATATTTATACCCTTAGCTTGGGTCATCATCTCATTCATAGCAAAGGCCATAGCTAAACAGACCAACTGTTTCTGACCACCCGATAATTCCTCGTATGATACCTCTATACCATCCATTATTATCTGGGTATTGAAGTCCTTCTTTACTCCTTGTATATCTACATAGAATAGGATACTGAACCCAAGTACGTCTGAATATGATTCAAGTGTTTCATTCAGAATATCCATTGAACTCTCGAATAAGAAAGCTTTTATACCCCTGTTCCCAAGTGGGTCATCCATTACCCATTTGTAATTATCAACCTTTTCCTTCTGACTTTCCATCCTTTCTTCTATGGTTGATAATTTCTTGGTTAGGGTTGAAAACTGGGATTTATACTTGATTATTAAGCCCTTGTTAACTCCCACTTTCTTTTCTGATGACAGTCTTTTTATTTCAGCTTCTACTCGTTCTATCTCTCTTTGTATCTTCTTTACTTCATACTCCTTATCCCTGAGTTCTTCCAGTTCATCTCGATAATTGGATATTCTGTCAGATACCCTGGAATATTTACCTTGTAACCTTTCGATATCTCCAAAGGCTTTCTTTACCTCGATTAGGCGTTTCAAAGAGTTCTTAATATCACCCCTCTTCAGTAACTTTATTATTCCCTCAATAAACTCTTCTAGAGATACCTTAGTTTTCTTCCTGGCATCATTTATCTTATTGAGAATATCCCTTTGATTTTCCTTTGCCTCTGATAGCTTCTGTTCAATTCTGTTTTTCTGAGTTACTGTCTCCTTAAGCTCACTTGACTTTTTTGCCTTAGCTAGCAGTGATAATCTCTTCTCGAGAACCTTAACCTTTGAAGATATGTCGTCTTTTACCGTACTGGCTTGCTTCTTTAAGTCATCAACCATTCTTTGAATGGACTGCTTCTTACCTTCTAAGGTTCGATATCTTTGAGAGATGTCTTGATACTCCTTCATGGCTTCTGTATAGTAGCCCTTAGCAATATCTCTAGCTTTAGATATATATTCTAACTCAAAAATCTCCTCAAACAGTTCTTTCTTGTCAGAGGAAGATTCCTGTATCAGTCTTTTCATGCCTTGACCGAAAAGTACTGAGTTCATAAAAAGGCTATACGACATACCCAAATCAGCGACTATAAGCGCCTGTATCTCCCCCTTACTTTTCTCTTGTACTTCAACAGCATCTATCTCATATATAAGTCTATCTTTACCCTTGGCTCCATTCACTTCACCTTTATACTTAAGGCATCTGGTTATTTTGTGAGTTTTACCATTCTTACCAAAGTATATTTCTACCTTAGTTCCCTGATAGGATTTGGGTCTATACTTCTCCCAGGTATTCACATCTGACTTACCTTTTAGATTCTTACCATAAGCACCCCAAACTAAAGCGGATAAGATGGTAGTCTTACCTTCTCCTGTAGCTCCTCGAATTACGGTTATTCCCTTTGAACTTAGGTTTAATTCCAAATGGGATATTGAACAGAAGCCATCGATTATAATATTGCCAAACTGTATCATTCTGCCTCCTTAATTACTTTTAATAATGTGGCCTTTTTATTTTGGTCTTTTATACCCTTTGCCCTCATATACCTCCTTACCATGGTTTTCTTAGTAAGTTCCCTGGTTATTTGCGGGGTATCTTCCACCGCCATAATCCGAGACTTGCTAGCAATGACAGTATAATAATTACCATCATCTTTAATTTCATCTTCTGATGACACGTCCACAAATTTAGGAAAGCCTTTGAATGGCTTAAATTCCATTGAGAAGTCTTCATATATTTTCCAATATCCCAGTTTACAATTGCGGTCTGTTCTCCTCTGTTGTAGTGGAGCTCCTACCATGTATATCTTTTTTCCGAGTCTCTGTGGTTTATGTATATGACCTATCAATACCAGTTTGAATTTAGATAGTAAATTCACATTCAAATTCTCTACTGTTCCAACTTCAGTGTTGTCGGTATCTTTAGCTCCCGGGTAGTCAGTATGCAATAATAGAATTGTGGGCTTTAACATGGCTTCTTTCAACTCAGCTTTGATTAACCCATCTAACCCCTTATTGTGGTCTAAATAGGGAATACCTACTACTCTGAACTTATCAAACTCATGATAAGAGAAGTCCAGATTATGTAAGAACGAATACCTACGACATAAGTTTGCCCAGTGTGATGGAGATTGATTAGTTATCGAATTGCTTTTCTGTAGGTCATGGTTTCCAGATATACCATATATGTTAAATTCCTCGCACCTATTTAACTCTTCGAACTGTTCAATTATAATTTCATCAAGTGAAGTACTTATATATTCTGGACGGTGCATAAAATCCCCACAAAAGAATGCCGGGCATTTATACTTAATACATAAGTCTTTAATCAAAGAGAGGACCCTGAAAATACTTAGGGTCCTCTTGTTATCCTCGTTGAACTTAGAGAATTCCCCTAAGTGCAAATCGGAGAATACTATACCTATCACCTTCATAACTGAAGAAATTTCTTGATAAGGTGTTTTCTCTTCTCGTAGTTCATCTCATCCAGTATCATGACCTTTATCTTGTAGCCCATGATTTCCAGTGTACCGGTATTAGGTATACCATTTACATACTGGAGTATATTTGGGTCGGGTTTATATCCCCACAGGTCAAGTATACCATACATTACCTGAGATACCTGGAATTGATAATACCGAGATAATACTCGTTTACCATTATCTTCTGTTACCCACTCATTGAAGAAGTTTGCTGAGAAAGGTATGAAAATTAGGTGAGTACACTGTTGACCCAGTAACATACGACATAAGTCTACTGCATGGTCTAAGTCGCATTCGGCTATCCTGTGAGAAAGTTTGTTGATGAAGTATGCTGCCGAATCAAAGTATGACCGGTCAGTTACAAAGCTATCTTCTCCCCTGAAAGCTTTGTTACGCAGATTAAGTACTTGCATATCCTGAGCAAATACTGTACTGGCATCTTGCTGAATCATATCAGCATGAGGCATGTCTCTTGTTTCAGGTACCAAGTCCGAATATGACCCGGATATGAAAGGTATCTTTAACATATCCGCTACTTCCTTGGCAATGGTTGTTTTTCCAACCCCAGAAACACCGGTGAACATAATTTGATATTTCCTACCGTTGTACATAATGTTGTAGTTTTTTGAAAGGTTCCAAAAAATCGGGTATCTTGAAAGACCTTAAGTTAAACTTGTCAAGTACCATGAATAACCTGTCTTTCCTTATATTATTAGTACATCCTTTTACCCAAGGGACTTTCTTGATAGGATGAAGAGTTAATGCGGTTCTCAAGTCTATAAGAGACTTGTTCTTCTTGTATAATTCTTCTAGCTGGTCCCTTTCAATGCCCTTGAATTCTGCTCCTTTTGCATCTATGAAGTCTGCTATGCTCCCATATTGTTTCAGGAAAGCTTTAGTCTTCACTTCTCCCATACCATAATAACCGGGTATATCATCCGATTTATCTCCATTAAGTATTAGGTAGTCAACGCATTCCTCAGCAGAGTAACCCATTATATCCTTACAAGTTTGACTAAGAATTAGGGTATCTTTGTTAGGATTGAATATCTTGACTCTTTTGTCGAGTAATTGACAGAAGTCTTTGTCAGAGGATATTATGAGAGATTTACCTGGGTGGTTTATTGCCAACCAAGCAATGTAGTCATCAGATTCATATCCCAAGCCTTTTCTATCGATAATCATCTGAACTCTGAGTAACCTTAGAATCCTTCTCAACAGTGATAGCTGTTTATTGAAATCTTCATAATCCATACTTATCTTACTCCTATGTGCTTTGTAACCCTCGAGTAGACCATTACGGAAATTAGACTCTTTGCTCTCATGAGTATCGAATGTAATTACTACATGGCTTGGTTTAAACCGAGTTAAGTATGAACCGAGGATTCTTAAGAACCCATACACCAACCCGGTACCAGCTCCATTGTTGGCTTTAAGATTCTTAAACTTATGGTATGAACGGTGAGCAAGATTACTCCCGTCCACTACCATAAGCATCCTCGGTTTTCTACCCCTCGTCCGGGATGTATTCGTCTTCTTCTGCATCTTCAGATTCTATTTGAGATTCATAGTCTAAGTCTGCATCAACAGGGAACATGTTTCGTGTAATCTTCTTGAGCTTTCGCTTAGTGGTTCCTATGGTATTTATTCCGGCAGCCTTTAACAGCTTTTTCCTTAACTCACCATCTTCCTCTATTAACCTATGGAAAGCCTCTTCTCCTCGACACAGTTTCTTTCCTTCGAACATATATGTTCCACCACCGAGCTTCTCTATTACTCCAGCATCCTCTAAAGACTCTTCTAACCAGAAGTATCTGTCAAAGCCAACTTCGTGATACTTTGGGTTAAAATATATAGGAGCTTTGGATATAGTTTCCCGAGGAGGAGATACCTTATTCTTTTTCATCTGAACAGTTACATATTTACCTGCTCGTCTTTCCTTACCCTTATACTTAATCTTGAGAGTTTTACCTGAGTAGAATGCTAATCGTATTGAAGCATAAAACTTGAGTGCTGCACCACCAGGAGTTGTACTGGTATCTTGACCAAAACCTGCGCCCAGTTTACTGCGCAACTGATTGATACATACCATGGTTACTCCGAGTCGATAGAACAATTCGTTCCTTATTCGGAACATCTTGTAGATTTGCTTTGCCCGGTTTCCCATCTCGGCCTTGCTATCCGCCATCTTTGCATCAATGGCTTCTATTGAATCCAGGGCTGCTATTGAGTCTATCACAACTATGATAGGCTCATTACTGGTTAACTTAGACCTCCAATATATTGCTAAGTCTGCTATAGCATCCGATATGGTTTCTATCCTGGTGTCATTTAATACTGTTACTCGTTCAGGGTCTAGACCATTTTCCTCTGCCCAGGAGTTCATCCATGCCTGTTCAGCATCTACCCATATTACATGACCACCGAGTTGTTGTGCAGCATAAGCAAAGTTGTAAGCTATCAGGGACTTACCCGAGGATTCTTCTCCCATGATTTCAATTATCTTCCCGAATGGTACACCACCACCCATCTGATAATTGAGAGCAAAGAATGTGGATGGAATCCATAATCCATGATGATTTATGGTACTAGCCTTTAATTGGAGAGATGACCCATATTTCTTGAGTATCTCATTTTGTGTGGGTATCTTAAACTTCTTACCTCCCGATTTTCGGGTAGCTTTAGGTTTTCTTGCCATACTTGTAATTTATAATATGAAAAGAGTGGGATATAAACTATACCCCACTCCTACTTTAGGTATATATCTAGAAAATCTTAGATATCACTCTTATATTTCTTTCCCTTTTTCTTTTTCTTGTCTGCTAGCTTGCTTTTGGAAGAGGACTTCTTACGTGGTCTTTCATCCTCATCATCATCCCCCTCATTGAGGAATGAAGCCAGCTTCTCCTCGAGCTCATCGTAGGAAAGGATATTTGCCCGGATTGCTTTCTCCAGGTCCACCTCTCCCCGATACTTCTTGTCCAGCTTGGTTTTCTGGCAAGGTGATACCGAATAGCTGGTATCATTCTTACCGGTACCAGTACGGGTGATTTTGATATCGTATCCCTCTACAGGGTCAGTCATATCCCCCCAGTCCTCTTCATCGAGGTAAAGGTCTATAATATCCTGATATACCGAACGTGGTACCATCATGGGTTTATCTACCCGGTCGGGGTCAATTTCCTTACCCTTAGTATCTTTGTACCCAAGTACCCCGATGAGATACTTTCTCTTCGGTACCAGTTTCGATGCTAATGCCTTATCATCTGGGTCGTCGGAGTTTTTAAGCTCCTGGAACTTCTCCATGAAAGGACATGGCTCATCGAAAGTTGCCGGAGATATAATACCTCCCTCCTTTGGTCCAAGATAGAATTGAATAATCTCGATTCCCAATTCCTCGTCTGCACCACGGGATTTGATACGTACTCGGGTAGTTCCCTCTTTCGGGTAGATTATTCCACCACCTCCACTACGCTTTTCCAGGTCCTTCTTCCTGGCAAGCATCTTTTCTCGGGTAGTCATTACACTGCCCTTTTTCTTGGTTGTTTTTTCCTTTTTCATGGCTTTATTTATTGGTTTCGATATAAAGTATCTCGTTCAGAGATAATATAGTTGTTACTTGATTGGGAAGGTCTACTACATCTAGTTCTTTACCAGCATACAGACCGTAAGTAACTACCGCTCCAACCTGAAGACCAGGATATTCTTCACATTGTTCATCAGTGATGGGTCCTACCTGAATTACTACTCCCTTGCGGGGTACTGTATCTTTATCATGTTCCTGAGGGATATAGAGTCCTCCTTTAGTTTTGGTATCTGCAGTTACTACTGGGGATACAATAAGTACTCGACTTCCTGTGGGAGTTCCTAAACCGTTCAGTTTCTCATTCAACTCCCTTGCTTCTTTGACCGAAATAAGGTCTAACTCAATTCTTGACATAGTTACTGTTGTTTACGTAAGTTTGACACTATTCTTATTTGACTTCTAATACAGGCTCTTGATACTTTGTATCTTTTGGATAAAGTATCTATACTTATACCCGAGTTTAGACTTTTAACTATACTTATTCTATCTTTGTTTGATAGTTTACTAGCTGTTGCTTTTTCTCCATATCTACCATAACCAGAATTATAATGATTTTTCCACATAGGGTTTCTTCTACCTTTCAAACTCCTACCGTCTTTAATCATTTGTTCTAAGTTCTCCTTTTGTGTTCCCCAATACAAGTTATCAACCGAATTGTTTAGCTTATTGTTATCCTTATGACATACACAGGGCTTATTTTCCGGATTAGGTATATAAGCTTCAGCAACTAATCTATGTATTGAGTATTGCTTACCATTTAATTTTATCCTAAGATATCCCTCTCTATTGATACAAGGAGTTAATTCTCTCCAATAACCCTTTACTCTACTGTATATTTTACCTACATTAGAAATATGATACCCTATTAAATAGGGATGGTTATCTCTTAAATCCATCTTGTACCCTTATGTTCGCACTTATGGTTCTTAATATATTCTCTCTTGATTCATAAGCTTTACATATACTTATCATCTTACTCGCATTGTACTCAGCCTTCATATATCTTTTCAATGCTCCTTGATAAGCTTGGTTGTTCTCTGCTTTGTGTGCTGCAGCATCATTATTGATATTACCCGATTCTTTGTAGTAAAGCCATGCCTTGCTATATGCTTGGTCCTTTGCCTTTTCAAGTTTATCCCTTTTATATATAAGCCTATCCCTTACCATCACCAATAGAGCATAATTAGATGGACTTCTACGTAAAGACTGATTGACCAGGTTCTCATCAATCATGAGTTCCTGGTCTAAATCAATCTCATAGGTTTTCCCTTGAAATAGAATCTTTAGTGTGTTTTTCTTAATCTGGGATAGACGTACTATCTTTTGCCTTTTTTCCATACCTGTCTGGTATTATACCATGTGACCTAAGTACATCATAGAATACTCCAGTGGATATGTTATATTCTTTAAGTATGTACTTTCTCAATACTCCGTTTTTATACTTCTTAACTATACCACTTTCATCTACTGACTTCTTACGATACTTACCAACAAAATAGAATCTATTGTCGGATATACATTGTCTCATATTATCTTCTCTTGTGCCCCAATATAGATTATCTACATTATTATTCAAAGGATTATTATCTTTATGACAAACTTGAGGCTTATTATCAGGATTTGGTATGTATACAGTAGCTACTAACCTATGTCTATAGAATTTAACCTTATTACCATTATCATTGGTTAGTAAATTATGTACATACCCATTTGACCTTATTACAGGTTTTACCACTTTCCAGGTACCACTAAATATGGAATATAACTCTCCATCTTTAGATATATGATATTTACTACATCCTGGTACATTAGGTATAAATCTATCCATGTACTTTATAAAACTTTTGTTCAAACTCTTTTATCTCTTTTTTATAGAGTTTTGGATATTCACTAATGTCTATGTTTTTATACTTACGGTGTTCTTCTAAGTATTCATCAGTATTGAAATCTGGTTCAAACATCTTATTGTAATCATACCCAGGTATAAATGGTAACTCTTCTGCCATTGACCTACCTATAGTTATATCCATCGACATACTCACGTCGTTTATCTCGAATCCAAAGTATTTTTTAGTATCGGGGTTACGGCAAGTTTCCCAAATATTATATACTACCCACACATTAACATCCTGTGGGTCAGCGAGATAATAAACTGCATCGTGAACGGTGCATGTCTCGGGCATGTAAGGAAGTATACCCTGCCTCATCTTCCAATAATTAAGTATGGATGCAAACAGAGTCATATCTGATGCAGCTGATTGACATGGCATATTAACCGATAATCGTACTGCGTATGCTGCTTCCTGCTCGTTATCCGAATATACCTGGGGTAACCTTCTCTTCCTACCGAACAAAGATTTAATATATCCATGTTTTATCAGTACCTTCTCCTGGTTAATCATGAACTTCTTAATCTTCGGGTGCTCCTGGAAGAACTCATTCAACTGTTGCTGAGCTTCATCTGGTGTTACGATAATACCAGCTTTTGGGTCAGATAGTTTAACTGCAAGCAGTTTCTTCTGAATACCATATATAATACCGAAACATATCTGCTTTGCCTGCTTTCTTCGATTTTTCCAAAGCTTATAATCGGGATGTTGTTCATCACTGTAAGCTTTGTTTGCTTCCTCATACGATACACCATACTTATTTGCTGCAATAGCAAGGTGAGGGTCCTGTCCCTTGGCAAATGCTTCAAGATAAGTCTCATCCCCTGAAAGATGTGCCATGATTCTTAACTCTGCCTGAGAGTAGTCAAGTGCCATGTATAGTTTCCCTTTGGGAGCTACCAACTGTTTCTTGATATTAGCATCTACCGAAGTTTTGGGTATTTGTTGGAGGTTAGGTTCAGAACTACTTAATCGGCCAGAAGTAGTACCAATAATTTTGAATTGCCCGTGAATTCTATCATCATCCTGAACTTTATCATGCCATCCCTCAATATAGGTTGTATACATTTTCTTTAACCCTCTCAACTCGAGAAGATTATCCAGGAAGATTGCTTTGGGACTTTCAGGGTCTTTAACCGTTAATCGAAGTTCTACCAACGTATCCTCATCGGTACTCGGCTTATCAGTATCACGATTAGTTTTCTTATCCTTGGTATATTTTATGATAGGGAATTTGAACCCCTTTTCGGAATACAACAGTAGAGGTAAATCAATTGTACTTCCCAAGTTTACTTCTCGGGTTAATTCCAATTCTTTTTTAGTGGTGAATACACCTGCTCGGATATTGGATATTTTTTGCTCCCTGCTTGCTATTTTCCGTGCGTCCTTTGGGTTATGATAATCCAGGTCTTCAAGTTCACTTTCAATAGATGCAAGGTACTTGCTTATTCTTTCTTGAACAAGCCATCTAGAGAATTTTTTCACTCGTGGAAGATTCAAGCAATTAGAAGTTGCTTGTTCAATCTTTGGCTTGTAAGATTCAAGCAGTTCCTGATTGAATTTCCTATCGAGGTATAATCCGGTTTTTTCAGCATGCTGCAATACCCTAGAAGCTGGCATAATCAAATGCCTAAACAAGGGGTACATGCCAATCTCTATTAGCTTACTTTCAAAGAACATAGCTAACCTAAGAGTATAATCGGTATCCTGACAACCATACTTGCATAATGGTTCCAAGGGTTTCTTATCCCAAGGTATCTTGTCAAACTTCTCTGCCTTCTCGTAATCGCCATGCTCTGGTAGATACCTTCTAACCATTGACTTCAGGTCATTGGGTTTCTCTTCATTTAGAAGATACTTCATAAGCATTCCATCCAGAACAGTACCTCTAACATATATCCCATACAACTCGAATATCTGAAGGTCAAACTTCAGATTCCATCCCACTTTAGTTATATTGGGATTCTCAACCACCTTTCTACCAAAATACTTTAACCAACGTTTCCAATGAGGGTTTTCATATTCGTGGTGACATAATGGAATAGATACACCAGAACCAACTTGAAAGGTTACAGATAAAATTGTGGGTTTGAAGGTTTTATTATAAATACCTTCTGCATTTGTCTCGAAGTCGACGGAAGCTATGCCGGTTTTCAAACAAGCTTTCACAAGCCGCTTGACTTGTGAGAAACTTTTGATTATGTCATATCTTGACTCCATGTTTATTCTTATTATATGCAGTATAGAATAGATTTTTACATGACCCTAAGTCTGATGTATTCTTTACTACTTGAAAGATACCGTTCTTTACTCTTTTTATATACCCTGCTCTACAAAGAAGACAGCATAACCAATATAAATATGCTGTCTTAGCTCCTGTACTTTGTAAGTAAGTATACCTAAATGTCTGACCAACTTCTTTATTTTGTAGAAGTTTTATCAAGTTATATATAATGTCTCCTTTCATAAGAATTATAAAATCATGTACTCGGAGCGGGAATCGAACCCGCACGACCATTACTGGTCACAGGATTTTAAGTCCGGCGTGTCTACCTATTTCACCATCCGAGCTTTTATAAAAAGGGGAGATGAGCGAAGAACAGTAACTCATCTCCTAATGCTATAGCCTTCGACTTTAATTATGGGATTTTGGTATCTCGTACCAGTTTATTGCCCATTGCTAGCTGGAGGTCGTATCTCCTGTTATAACCCAGCTATAGCCCTGTACGGAAGACAGGATTCGAACCTGCGACCCCTTGCTCCCAAAGCAAGTACACTAACCGGACTGTGCTACTTCCGTAAATTAGGTACCAGTCTATATCCCTACCGTCCAGTACCTGGGAATGAATCAGGACTCGTTGTCCACAGCGCAAAGTAAAGATTCATTAGTGGACCCAGAGGGGCTTGAACCCCCGACCTTCGGATTATGAGTCCGCTGCTCTAACCAACTGAGCTATGGGTCCGGTTGAAGGTAACGGCCTTTACTACTAATCTCGGTATGACAGAAAAGAAACTAAGACCAATTACCGTTACCTTCTTTGTTACCTTAATTCGGTCTGGATAGAAGTTTTTAGTTTTACCCAGTCCTTTTTATAACTATGCAAACTATCAATAGTATGATAGAGATAACCCGGTTTGATACCCACTTCTCTAGCTACGTATTCCATTAGTTTCCATGCCAAGTATACATCATTTCCAAAATGAGTTACAAAATCGGATGACCTTTGGTGATAACAAATATTCAGTTGCTTTTCACCCCTTGCGTTCTCCCGGATAAGGAAGTCGTAATACATAGAGCATGGTATACGCATCTTACCATCCAGGTTTTCGGCATCAGAACATTCTACCTGCCCATCTTCACCATAGATATTAAGTATGGCTTTACGGGTATCATTATCATCCTTGAGCAGACCTATGACAGCCTGTAACTTGGTCATTACAATCCCATTATACCTTACTACCTCATTCATTCTCTCCGAATAGGTGTAGTCGAAGTACTTACCATCTACCAGGAACTCTTCCCATATTTCGGGACGCAATTTCCATGCTTCACCCGGGTTAATTTGTCCCGGGTGTATTCTTTCCTGGAACTCAGCCTCTGCCCAATCTTTAGATTTGGTGAATACAAATAAAGGGGCCGGGTCTTCCAGGTGAGTCAAACAGTATTGCTCGCATATAAGTTCTTTGGTAATGAAGTCATCTTTACCTTCGATAACTTTATTCTGATAGGTACGGGGTTTTACCTCATTACCCATCTCATACAAATTTCTTGCCGTCTCAGACATCAATTCGTAAGGATTTGAATATATTCTCATTGTTCGTGATTTTTAATATATTTTCTTATAGATTTTCGTAGTTCTTTTAGGTCCTGAATATTCATGTTGGGAAGACCTACCCAATGATGAGCATTGATACATACAGATAACTCTATGTCCCTGCCATTCCTATCAGGATATTTACCCTTGGATATCTCTACTCCAAAATAGAGTTTATCTTTCCTCTCGTACTTCACTTAGATACCTCCTTATCTTTCTTTTAAGTTGCCTTAAATCCTTTACACTGATATTGGCCACGGTATTAAATAACCACCCATCATCCGTGGAGAAAGTTATATCTATATCTCCTCCGAGTTTACTGGTGTAAGGAGATTTCTTTACTTCTATTTTCATTGCATTGATATTTGCAATTCAATAGACTTCCCTATCTTAGAATGGTAGCCAGTCTTCACTACCGAGTGTACAATCCTTTGCCAGGGTTTTGGGATATTTGAACAACTCAGGTCTGAGTACTTTCAAAGCTCTTTTATGTACCTTATACTTTATCTTGTCAGGGTCTACTTTAAGTAGATACTTCAACCGCTCATACCAGTTACCATCATATATACCAAGCTTATCACTAAGCTTTAATAGGTCTTCATGAGCATGATACATTAGTAATACCGTATCATCATTGAATATCTGACTGAAGTGTATTGATACATGGAATTTATGTCCAGTGGGGAATAAGTATTCTCCTATCCTTTGAATCAGTAGTAGGTCACAGATAAGTCTTTTAGTTACCTCGGATGCCCTCATGAATACCGTTATCATGGGGTAATCCATGCCTGCTTTCTTTGATACAGTTAGAGACAATAAGCAATTCTTACCATGAGCATGCTTATTGTCAAACTGATAGCCTATGTTAAATATCTTCCTTGAGTTTAAGGCTTTTACTACTTCCTGTCTTAAATCAATCAGACCATTTTCATCCACATAGTTTGCTACCAGAGACTTCCATTTAGCCGAAGTGTAGTTGAAGTGCCTACCAAAATCAAATTCGGGGTCTACCAGAGGTTCTTTAATATAAATGACTAAATCATTTAAGTACTGTGCTTTACCAATTCTTTCAATATCCAAACCGGGGGTATTGAACAGGAATAACCTGTTGAGTCCCTCCCAAGCTTTCATACTTGTTTTGAACTGCAACAGGTTATTCTTTAACTTGAACTTACTCATCGGCTTCAGGAGTTAATTCACCGTCTTCCATATCATCTTCCTCTGAAGAAGAGAATGATATTAACTTCTTCCTTTTCTTTTCCCCACTTTCCTCAAGCTTTAGTTTGAGACCATACTTTTCTGTAAACTTTAAGTAGGTCTTTTTTATCATATTACGCTTGAGGATAGATGGGCATACCTCGGGTAATGGGATACCATCCCAATCTCCAATTTCTAAGGCCGAGGCTAACATAGATTTCTGTTTATACCCCAAATCTCTCCTTAATACCTTGAAAGCTCTGAAACTGTTACCATAGGTTTTATAACCTGCTTCATCACTTGTCATAAGTTTTTTGAGAGATTTACGTATCTTCTTTCTACGTACCTCATCACTACAGTTTTCTTTCAAAAACTCCTTTATGTCCTTGCGATTCTGATATAACAGTATGGTAGTATCATTTGCCCAAGCCGCTTTGATAACCAACTTTAACGAGAAGTTATCATGGCCATATATATACTGACCCATACGACAGAATAACAGTATATCTATTGGTAACCTTGTAACTATCTCTGAAGAACGTAGTATTACAGTTATCTCGGGGTTTTCCACTCCAATCTTACGAGAGAATATACCACCAACTAAGCAACCTTTGCCACTACCATGATTGTCAGCAAAATGGAACCCAATGTGATAATTCCTGTTTACTGTCTTATTCTCTTCTAACTTCCTTATCATCAGTTTAGCCTGGTCAAGCACATCCAAATCAAGGTAGTTAGTAATCAGCCCAGTCCACTTGGTCATGGTATAACCAAACATCTTACCGAAGTCGAAGTCTGGGTCGAATTTAGCATCAGCTATTTCTACCATCAAGTCGTATGTAAAAAGAGAATCGGTTAGGTTATAACCAACTCCCTCACAAAACCAGTCTGGTTTCTTGATTAAGAAGTTTTCCAGTATCTTTTCCCAAGCTTCGATTGGGCTCTTACTCTTTACTATGTTCATAGTTTCTTAAAAATTTACTAATAGCTGTTTGATGTAACCCTAATATCTCAGCTATAGCCGATTGTGATAATTTATCCTCATATCTTAACTTTATAATATCATCTCTTAAAGGCACTGTTTTCCCCCTCTTTAGAGATTTTAGGGTATTTGAAATTTTTAGCTTTGTGTCTTCTTTTACCTTTCTACCTTTATTGGCTATGGAAATTAATTTTTTTGTTTCGCTACTTCTGGGTATACCATAAAGAGGGCTTAGCTTACCCCTCTTGCCATACATGGGATTTTCTTTTCCCCTCTTAGCAAATTGTGTAAATCTCTTTTCCCTAACGGCCTGTTGAATATTCATTTTCTGGGTTCCCCAGTATAAATTACTTACATGATTATTCAAAGGATTATTATCTTTATGGCATACTACAGGGTAGTTATTAGGATTTGGTATATAAGCCATAGCTACTAATCTGGATGCTTTAAACCATCTACTTGTACTAGTATCTATACCCCAAGAGTGTTTCTTATTCCCTAATAAGTCTATATTTATCCTCTTGTATAACCTATACTGTATCCTATTATTACATAACTCACCTCTAATTCGTGTCCATTTACCTCTCTTATTACTATATAATCTACCACTCTTATTGATATAGTAACCTGGCCAACCATCTATATTACTAACTTTCATCTACCATAATACTATTACCAAGAATTAATAGTAAATTTAGTAATATCTGGTTGGCCATATATCTAATTAGTATAGCGACTTTTGTCTGAAGATATTGATATGGTTCTTCTTAAAATAGATGTAGAATACATCATCTGAACCCATACCTATCCATCCCAAATATCCGCAGAAGTAAATGAAGGCCTTCACTAATTCTGACTGATACTTTAACTCCTGAGTCATTACCTGGGATTGCTTCCATGGTTTATTCTTCAGGAAGTTACGAGCAATGTTCAGATGATGGGTTATCTTCCATAACAGATATGGGTAGTTTACTGAGTACTCCACATGATTGAAGTATCTACCTCCCTCGAGTAACTTTGTGTTATAATCCATATGTGTTTCCGAATCCATGTTCTCATACCACTTGATAAGGTCTGTGGCATTGTTGTGGAAGATAACACCGATATCTCCCTTGTCCATTATCCACATTACCCCGAGATTCATGGCTGTACGCAGGATATCTTCATAGTTCTTGTTGAGAGAATCTACTACTGATTGAGGACAACGATTATCCTTTACCCACTTCACCATGTATGCCATAATATCCTCGGGTTGGATATTGGCATATATCAAAAGTTCGATAAAGAAGTGGATAGCATCTGCATTCTCTTCATTAGCATTCTGTAAGTGATTGAGTATCTCCGTATACTCTATACAATCACCATGGGTTTGTACCAATTTTGAATGGTTGGCCTCGAATAAGTCCATTACATTTTCGAAGGACTCATAGCCTTCTGATAACTCCTCGATAACCCTTGCAGTAAAGTCCTTTAACAAGGTTTGAGAAGCCTTTGTATTGATGTCTACCGGATATTGTGGTAACCCCTCTATGCCTATATACCCAGACAAGAGGTTCTTTTGCATTTGATATATCTCTTCGAGATACTTATGGTCGGGAATAATTCCCGGTTCTTCCTTTATATCACGTGAATCCAAAGCGGGTATTTTTTTAGATTAAACCTTGGTTAATTGTTCTTCGTATAGTTTCTTCGCATACATTAGGAAAGTACTTGTTACGTATTTCTCTAGCACTTATTCCTTTTACATGTAACTCTTTTATCTTTACCCTATCCTCATGTTTTAATTTAGCGTTGGGATTTTTACTACCTCTCAATCCATAGCATGGATTGTTTTTACCTATAAGTCTTGGTAATTTACAATTTACAATAGCTAAATACCTATTCTCTTTATGGGTCCCCCACTTCAAGTTACTTACGATATTATTTAATGGATTATCGTCCAAGTGCATTACTATAGGTAAGTTATTAGGATTAGGTATATAAGCTTCAGCTACCAATCTATGTATCTTGACATTTTTACTTATACTACCGTTATGTAACTTACATCTCAAATACCTATGATGGTGATAAACTTTTAGTAACTTACCATACCTATATAACTTTCCCTCTTTAGTAATGTGATAACCTGGGAATCCCCTTATATTATCATCCATGGTCTTACTTATTATCGTGTGCACCAAATCCCTTATCTCCTCTTGTTCCCCAGTTCTTTGCTTTCTCTTCATACTCCTCATTGGTAATCTCTTTCGGTGTTGAGAGTATGATGGGAACGTGTACGAATTGCATTATCTTTTTATCTTCCCATAAAGGTATGTACACGGGTTCATTTGAGGCATTCTGAATACCTATGTGCATTTCTCCTGTGTATGGGCTATCTACTATCTCGGCAGTAAAAGTCAACCCATCTTTAGTAGCAACTCCTGATTTATTTGCTGCCATTAGCATAGATTCCTTGGGATTGATAAGAACTTTTATTCCGGATGGTATTAGTACTCTTCCACCAGGACTGATTTCTACACATATCCCATTGGTTTCTATACTCCTGAATTTCAGACTGCCATTGCTGAACATTCTACGATTGATACCAGTGAAATCCCTCTCGTGTTTTTCTCCCACCTTTAGTATATCATCCATGTATAACTTTGGGATGTAGAAATCCAGACCTGCATCCCCATCATTTGCTCGGTTTGGGGATTTAACATCTCTAATCTTTGTGAACTCTAATTGTACCATGTTATTTACTGTTGAATTTACGATAAATGTCTCTTGCTTCTTTTCGTGATAACTCGAACTTACTCTGAAGTTTATCTAGTATCTCCTTCTTACCGAGTTTATCCCTTACCAGTTTACGGTAGTACTTTTTACAACCTTCTATATCTACCAAAGGTTCCAAATCCTTGAACTTGGTTTCTGCTTCTAATTCTTTACGAGTCTTACCCATGAGAGCTGTGAACTTAATGCAACAGAGTTCAGAATCTCCGCACATCTTACATTCCTTGGTTGAAAGGTCGTAGTGTTTACCGAAACAAGGGTCTGAACCCGAACCAAGTTTGGTGATATCTATAGGTTCAAGAATATCCCCAGTCTCTAACTCCTTTCTTACTTCCTTAAGTTTGTCTTTCTTTTTCTTCGCCATATATTTGAGAGTTTGATATCAAGTGATAGTTAATAGGTATTTCAATGTCATTGATGTAGAATAGTATATGTACTAACTTTCGGGTTCACCATATACGTGCGTGCGCATTTAAGCTTTAGCTTAAGTTAATACTTACTAAGTAAGTTAAGTATAAGTTTATATAGCTAAAGCTATATAAACCTCTATTAGTATTTAGTATACTAAATACTAATAGAGTTATAAGTGTAGGTATACGTGCGCATATATGCGTATTACCATTCCACTTTGATTACCTTTAATTTTTCTTTCTGATAATACATTCGTCTATGGTTGCCATGTCTCTTTAGATAATTACCCGGAAATTGAAGGTCGTCCAGGTATGCTTTCTTTTTATTCATGTGAGTTCTTGCAAGACGTCCCAATATCTGTATGGATTTTTCATTAGAATCCATTGATGCAGTATTCTGCAGATATTTTAATTCAGGGAAGTTTTGACCTCTAGAAATAATCGTGGTAGCTATTAGTATATCGATTTTACCTTCTCTAAAAGCTTGTAGAATTTCATCACGCCCTTTGGTATTATGATGTACATATTGTATGTTGTATTGATTCCCGAGATGTTTAGCATAATACCGATAAAGATTTTCACAATGACCTATAAACTTACATACTACCAAAGCTGGTAATCTCTTTCTACCAATGTTATACTTGGTACGGTCAAGGGATAGTTTCCAAGCTTTAACATTATCTGATATCACTTCCTTGTATTCTGTTGGGTAATCCACATCTTTAGAGTATTTAAAGGGAGCATATACCAACTTACAAGTAATAGGAGTAGAATACCCTTTCTCTATCATATCACTTAATTTTATCTGGTTAACCTTATCACCAATAAATGACATGATATTCAGGTTATGTATTAACTTCTTCTTCTGATTACTCATGTAGATGGTACCACTCAAACCTACTCGTATTCTAGAGTTATACAGATGTTGTATTACTGTTTTATATGTTTTATTATCTATCACGTCAGCCTCATCTATAAGTACCATGTCTATTTCTGAAAGGAACTTCTGATACCTATTTATATTACCTGCCAGAGATTGAACCATACAAACATTAAAGTTACCCCACTCACTGCATTTACTACCCTGGATAAATGCTACCTTTTCTCCCGGTAATAACTCTGGAATCTCTTTCTTGAACTGCTTAAACAAGTCGGCACTGTTCAACAATAAAACAGTTTTCAATTTCCTCTTGAAAGCCTGGTGTAATCCACAGAACACCAAAGTCTTTCCGAAATTAACTGCCAAATCAGATGCACAGATAAGAAAAGGAGTATCTCCAACTCGGTTATTTAGAATCTTTTCTAGAGCTTCTTTTTGTACTTCCCGTAATTCTTTATCTCCAAGTATTGTTGGAATTACTGGTTTAACTCCTAACTGGGGTCTATTATCTATGATTTTAACCTCCTGTCCCGTTTTAAGGCATTCATTGTAAACCCTATTTAGAAGACCTATTTTGAATTGCCCATAATCAGAGATATATTTTACGTAACCATCCCAGTTCTTTGCCCTGCTATACATCATTATATGCCAAGCGTCCGGATGTTTAATCCGGAACATTTCATACAACTTGTTTGTGAACTTAGCTGGGCCAGATAATTCACAAACATTGCAGTTCTTTATGGTTATAGTTATCATACCTTATTTCTTGAAAGCATCCCAATCTACATGTTCTGATTTAGGCCGAGATACTATATTAAATCTTGCCATGTAATTAATAACTCTTTGTCTAGCCTTGTCATTCGATAAATCTTCTATCTTAGGTATTCCATTACAGAATTCTAAAGCATAGAACTGAGCTTGAACAAAGGTTTCATAGTCAACTCCAACTTCATCGGCTAATTTTCTGGCTCTTACAAACCATACATACTCTTGAGGGTTTTTATCGTAAGTATTATCAATCCCTATTCTGTCAAGAATCTCTTTAGTATAATATTCATATACTTCTCGGGTATACTGGGGAGCTGAATCTTCTTTTACTTCTCTATCTGCTTCGTATACATCCATAATCCAATTCACCCTCTGATGTAACCAGTTAGCACAGAAGTTATAGTTAACCCTCTTTGCTTGAGACATGAGCTTAATACCTGTGGTTACAAACTCGATATATCCCTGACGAGGTTCGAACCCAAACTTTTGACAAAACTCATTTACAACAGGTACCAACTCTTTTACTGAGGCCCATTGTAAATCGGTTTGCTTTATTTTAGTTACTCCTATGTGTTTGAGTTGGATTCTAGTAGAATAGATGATATCTGCTAATAAGTTTGCATCTCCTATACTTCCTGAAGCTCTACGAACAGCTTGGGTTTGTACCTTTTTATTCTCTCCCACCACTGAACGGTGGTCTAAAGAATATTGTCTAGCTTTAGTGAAAAACTTATCAACAAATTCTTCTGATATCATACCTCCCATCTCATTCCAGAGTTTATAGAATAGAGTTTTGGAGATATGTATGGAAGGTTCTCTTTTTGCCATTATAATTTCAATTGTGATTTTATAGATAAAAGTTCTTGATAAGTCTGATATGTCGTCTCTCGTACATATTCTAAAGTCCTTCGCTTACCCAATGAATTGACATCCTCATTATCTGGTAAGAATACCACCTTTACTTTTTTGAAGGGTACCAACTTGAAGGCCAGGTCTAATGCCTTATCTTTAGCATCAGGGTCAATCAATATGATAAACTTCTCAACTGGACTCTTGATGAACTTGTTTACCTGGTATCTGCTGACGGCCTTACCTCCGGTTGCAATTCCATTCTCCCCCAAAGTTTCAGCATTGATTGCACCCTCACAAATATAAACGGTTCGGTATATTTCTAGAGCATCCGCATTATATATAATAAAACTCTTTCCCAAACCCGTTACATCTACTTCTGGGTTGTTATATTTGGGACCAGCGCCCATATATAATCGAGCATTGAAATAAGTTAATTGCCCATGCTCTGTAAATGGGATAATGATATATCCAAGATACTTACCTGTGTTACAATATCCCCATCCTTTACGAGCTAACTCTTCTATCTTAAATCCCCGTTTCTTAAGGTAATTCCTGGCAGACCTTGCCAATAGAGAAGTGCCCATAGATATGTTCTTGAATCCCTCTGGGAGGAAGAACTCTTTCTTACCTTTTAACTCAACCTTCTCTTCTTTGAATACATATCCAGAATAATCTCCTGATTCGAGTATAGATAGTACTTCTTGAAAACTATCTGTACTCTCCAAATACATTACCAAACTTATAGGAGAAGGATGTTCACCACACTTAAAACAATTACATCGATTGTTTGAAAGGTTGATACCAAACTTCTTTTCTCCTCCACAGTAGGGACAGTCTGACTTCATCCATGAGTGTCTGTAGTCAAAGGCTCCTATCTTCCTCATAAAGTATTGATGGAGCCTACCCTTGAAATTACCATTAAGCTTCATAATACCCAGTCTTTATTTTATGTACATACCTATTCATACTACGTGTTGATATACCCCAGGCTTTAATTAAAGCCTTTATTTTAGTCTTATCATCTATACATTTTAATAAAGTCTGATATCTAACTTTAGTGAGTATTGAACGAGGATTCCTGAAGCATTTGAGTTGTTTGATACCAGGACGGTGTTGACCTTTTGTACTTCTACCATCACTAACCATTTGTTGAGAATTTTCTTTATAGGTACCCCAATATAAGTTCTCAACCCGGTCGTTGGATTTATTATTATCTTTATGACATACACAAGGTTTATTTTCTGGATTAGGTATATAAGCTTCAGCCACTAATCTGTATACTTTCAGATTATATCTTTTACCATTCGAATATAGATGAACTATATTTCTACCTGTACGATAGTGAGGATGTATAGTTACTTCACGATTACGCCTTATATTATATACCTTTCCATCTTTAGTTACATGGTACAAAGGAAAACCTTTTATATTACTGTTAAGTCTCATATTGTAAACGAAAATACCCGACCATGAATAACATAGCCGGGTAATTATTACTTATTAACTGGTAACTTCTGACATAATTCAGGAACTAGATGATGGATTATATATCCTCTACGAATCTTCGTTAATTCTGCTCTGGCTTCTTCTAACCTTAGGAAAGAATTCTTATAAGGTACCTCATACCTATCCATGTCTTTATACCCCATAGTCCTATAGTTGGGAGTAACCTTATTCCAATTTATAGAAGCCTTTTCTGAAGAGATGGGTACCCACTCACGGAAGAATACTCCTAAACTATACCTCTCTTCAATTGGACATACAACTTGATATCTGTTACCGGGTTGCCTTCTTAAACATATCTCTTTGGAAGCTCTCCTACGAAATACCTTCAATAATCTTACATTCATAACTACATGTGTTCAGTAGCTTGGAATACGCCAATATGGATATTATAATGACAGTGAGGGCAAGTGATGCACTCTTCTCCGTTATGTTCTGGACCATAACTTAAATCCAAGAATACTTCCTTCTCATTGAAAGCTACCTTGGAATTACAATTTTTACAAACTGTAGTCCTCTCCTGAATTTTAAGGGGCTCTGTAGTAATAACTTGTGCCATATAATTTTAATTATTTAAGGTTTAACTTTTATATATCTCCTGATGTTTTACTTCTCTTTTCTGGGTCTGCATTGGGATTACTTACTCTCTTCTTTTTCTTAAGTAAGTCATCTACCTGTTTACCCATGGACTCATCATATTTTGCTCTGGCCTCTTTAGAGAACTCCTTCATACGTTGTCTTTCTGGGTCCATATTAAACATTACTCTACCAGATGGAACTCCATCACGTTGAACTACAACTTCCATTCTCATGATGTTATGTTCTTCTTCGTCCTGAGTAGAATTTAATCCCATGACGCATTTTGCATTTCTTATTATAGAAATAGCTGATGCTATATCATTATCCTCGTATCGGGTTTCTTGATGCTTAGCACCTTCTCTGGTAACATGTTGGGCAGTCCAAATAGCATCTAGTCCCAACTCATCTCCCATATTATCTATATCTATATATACATTGTTGATACGTTCTACATCGTCCCTATCTCTAGCAATAGAAGCTAATTTTGCAGCGTAGTCAATCATTATGACATGGACTTTGATACCTTTCTCGGTTTCCAGTTTCCTGACCAAGTTCATAATGGTATTACAATCTGCAATGGTTGCAGGTACACGCTCCACAATAAACTCTACACCAAGACGTTTATATTTACGCATGTGCCTTTGCTCCATCTTATCATAATCACCAGTTAACATTTCCCTCTTGGTCTTATTTAGGGTGGACTGAATCATACGGTCCATTAACTGGTTTTTACCATTTTCGGTATCTATATAGAGGACATTCTTTTTCATTGCCAGATATCCCCGAGCAACATTGATAAGTGCAAAAGTCTTTCTTCGTTTGGGACGGTCAATTAAGACGAAAAGAGAGTTCTTGGGATATCCATCTCCATTACCCAACCTATTTAACTGCCAGAATGGAGTAGGAACTACATCTGGGTCAACCTTTCTCATAAGTTGTCTCATTGCAGTTCCACTAACCATGAGCAAAGGTTCATCCTTCTTTTGGGGTTTTGAATTTTGTAGAATCTTGGTTAGTTTAGCTTGATATGTTTCGTAGGAATTGTAATCAGAGAAGTCCATACCTTCGTTCAAAGCTTTCAATTCAATGTAGGCAATAAACTTATGTATGTTCTCCAGAACAATATCTACATCCTTTAGAGGCTTATTATAAAGTTCAGATATTAAACTATGGATATTAGGGATATCATCCTTGGTAACCAAGTCTACATAATCCTTTCCTTCTAACAAGGTTTTAACTTGCTCTACCATTAAAACCTCACTTGGTATTCGTTGATATTTCTTTACGAATTTTACCAAGGCCTCTACTACTATTGAGTGTTCAATTAAAGTAAAGTACCCAGGTTTTATCTTTGTAACATATAGAAGAGCTTCCTTCCCTTGTACCAAAAACCTAAGTACTTCTAATTGAAACTCGATAGAGAACGTAAACTTGTCACAGGAGTTTAACCTCTTCTTTACCCTATTTTGTTTCATATATTATATAATATTCATGAGTGTATAATCAATAGTATCTGCTAGATAATATAGTTCTCCAAGCTCATCTTTGAACATACTTGAACACAGACGGTGAAATAATTTTGATAAAATTCATACAAGTTGTTACTTTATTATTTATATTTGCATTGTTAAAAATCTTTACTACTATGAAAGGCAACAACGGAAGTGAACTACATCGCTTGACAGAATTAAAACCTTATGATGAGGATTTGTTTAATAGGTTATATAAAACCTGCAAACCCTTAATCCGTAGACTGACGAGAGGAGTTGATTCCAGAAGATTTAATCTCACACCAGATATTATTAACTCTTTTTTCTGGGATAAGTTCTTGTATGTATTTAATAAATACCAAGACGAATACGATGAAGAAAGGTTGAAAGCAACTCTCTTATCTTCCCTGCAAACTTATAAAAGTAAGTTACTGAGGAATGCTTATACTAAGCAAGCAGAGTTTAACCAAGAGTTAACTTCTTTCGAAGTGTTATTTGACAATAATAAGGAGTTACTTGATGATTCCGATGAGACCAGAATAAAGGAGGAACAATCTCAAAGATTCCATCAATACATGAAAGAACACCTTACACCAGATGAATATCTGGTTATGCAAATACAACTTGAACCTCCCAAGTGGTTTGAATCTCGTATCAAAGATTCTCACGGTAAGTTATCTATCCTTCACCTGATAGATTACTTTGAGTTGCCTAGAGATAAGTTTGCAGTTAATATGTTTTCCCGGATGAGGAAAACCATTCAGAGGGTTTTAGAACAAGCTGCAGTAGACCTTAAACAATGAAAAAGGCCAGAGTGAGGTTAGCAATAACCTCACCCCGGCCCCACTTAACCAACTCAACTATGGTTCAGTTTACAATATAGGCACATAACCCTCGGCTTGTATACCCGCATATTCTTCCCCAGTTCTATCAGAGATGGGTATAGTAATCATATGGGCTACTTCTACCCATGTTTCCGGACCAGATGCTTTAGTTACTGTACCCACTGATGCCTTAACCTTTGCTACGGAGTTAGTTATCTCTAACCATGAAGTATATTTAGAGAACTCACAATCTTCACTTGAGGATAATTCTGGCTTTATATCTCTGGCCTTAAAAGTAGACGGCATAGCCATCATTACTCGAGTTATACTTTCAGAACTGTTCCTTAACCTCAGTATTTCTGATAGCATCAAGGACATCCGTGAATTCTTAGAAAATAATCCGGATAAATCATAGGTCAAACCCGCATTACTAGTTCCCTTATTGTATAAGCATACTACTACTCTTAGGGTTAAAGTAGATGTACCCATTAAAGCTTTTATATAAGCATAATGGTCAGAAGAGCTAGTGGGAGTAAATGATAAATTACCACTATCTGCTACTTCTACTTTACTTAATCTACTGTGTAACCTTTTCAAATTCATAGCTATTCTCCATCCAATAGCAGCATCAGGATTACGGAGTTGATAGAATCCAGTAGGTACACATATACTTCCATTACTAAAGTAGGAAAATTGGGGGAGTATACAACCCACTAATTTCCAGGTTCCTTTACCATATGGAAGAGATACTGAGCGATATTCCATGGCCCCCTCTGAATTGGGCACAAAGTCCACAGTACCTATGTCCCATTTATCCGTGGGTACCTGTTGGATTTTATTATTTATATCTATCTCGGGAGATACAAAAATACCCATGGCATCTGATGACTCGTACCACTGACTATTAAGAGTTTTGGTTACTGGTCTAGCTGCAACAAAGTTAGAGCCATTTATATTTAACTTACTAAAGATAAAGCCCTCATTATCATCTAAAGAAGCCGAGACCTTAGATACTATTACTTCTATACCTTGACCCAGAGAAGAGATTAAGTTATTCACATGACTCGTTAAAGAACTAACATCTCCAGGTACAGTACTTTCCTCCAGAACTTTTACCCGACTCTTTAGGTCAAGAATATCCAGGGGATTCATTCCATAGGGTTTTACTGGGAATTGACCCTGGATGGGTACTAAACACAAAGTATAGTTCATGGCTGCCATGATTGACTTATACCTCATGCTCGTAGTCTGGCTATTCCACTCAGGTCTCCATCCCACCAGATATATACCTATGAGAGAGTCGATGTCCTTATTGAAAGGCATTCCGGAATCAGCCAGGAGTTCTAACATCCTTTTATAATCCCAAGAAAGTACCTCATCAAGGCCATACACCTTGTCAAAGGTTAACCACCCACATGTGAAGTTAGTTACACTGGGGGGATTTTCACTTCCATCGGGACGATAAGTATGAGTTGCTTTTACAGCAAATGCCACCAGCTTCTGAGGATTACTTAGACTTGGCCATCCACCCGATGGTTGTACTCCATTAAAGGTAAGTACATCCGGAGCTATGTGACATAACCCATCAGGAGTGGTGTAGGCATTGAATACTTGGCCTGCAGTGTTATCCTTATTTGAAAGAAATACCCTACGAGCTCTTCCCAAGATATTAGCCACTCCAGAAGGTAATGTACTCGGCTTCTTGAATACACTGGTTATGGTTACATTCTGTTGGGTAGTATCTACCCAGTCGAAGCCGCAAATAGGACCGGTACCAGCCGTTATGGCAAGAGGTTCCATAACCTCTTTAGATTCTATCAAATCTCCGTAGACTTGGTAGAACCTCGGTTGTACTATCCCATTTACTACTTCGGTTACATTATTCTGTGCCATGGTTATATTTTTAACTTATCGAGGTTCTCATCGATGAATATTAAGGCCTTGGTTAAGGATTCTACCAGTTTCTGGTTCACTGAGTCATCTTCGAGTAGAGCCACGTCATCGGGATTATCCTGGAATAACCACTCGAGAAGTACTCCCCAGTAGTTGTTGCCCATCAGTACAGTGAAATTGGCTTCCTTATCAGGGTCACCATCTGATGGGTCTGTTCTGTGTTTATAACCATCTGTAGTGGGGAAGTCTTCCTGCAGTTGTTCGAATATTACTGTAGCAAATAAATCCGAACGGGTTTGTCCTTTGGTGGTATATATTTCAAATCCCCGGGCAGTGCACCACTCATTTCCCATGCCTGCAGCATTGTTATGGAGGGATAGCAGAAACTTAGTTCCCCCTCGAGGAGTATCTAAATTATTTGCAATTTCTTTTCTTCTAGACAGCCCGATTTCGGTGTCCTGGGTATTGGTGAATGCTACTTCGAATCCTTCCTGTTTAAGACGTTCTGCCAACATCTTACCCACTTTTCTGCTCCACAAGTATTCCTTGTGTCTACCGTCTGGAGATTGTTTCCCTGCCACATCTGACCCATGAGCAAAGTCGATGATGGGCAATAATCTTCGTGCCATGTTATAATTTTTTAAGGTACATTAGTTTTAATCCGTTTAGATACATACCAACAGATTGATCCATATTAGAAATTGTAAATTGGTCCTTTGGTATATATATCTGTTCAATTACCATATCTTTTATTGCCTCATTATCTTGAGGCTCAAAGATATTTGACAGAGATTTACCATTACAGGTGAAGTTTGATAGTAATCCACATAGTTCGGAATACTCATTATTCACCAAGCTCTCTACCTTCTTTACAGTTGACTCTTTGTTGTCTATATGATTCTCAAATCTGATTCGCAGTATCGCATACTTCAGGATGTGACCCAAGCAATTGAATTCCCTACGTATCAATATCTGAGCTTCAGTTATACCTATGGTAGAGTCAGCAGCTCCATCAAAGAATTCCTTTACCTGTTGTGATGATTCTGATACCACGGTTACCTTTTTATTTAGGTTCCAGATGGTATATACGAACATTACTACCATCACTAAAACCATTACCATGAATATACCGAATATCACTTTGAGTGCCCCATAATTAGAGGCAGCTTCAGCCAGTTCAATCGAAGATTTGGTTAGAGATTGAACTACATGGTCAAGTTTGGGGTCTTCCTGAGCAAAAGAAGATAGTAGAGTTATTAGAGAGAAGTTAAGCATATACAATATAGATTACGGCAGTAGTTTGTTCAAATATTACAGAACTGTCCTTGGGTTCAAAATATTTTACATTTACGGGTAGGTACTTATTGACAATGTTTACCAGAGTCTCTCTTACCTTGTCACTGTAGTCGGAGGGATGTTCTGATTGTATTTGTTCCTTTTCAGCCTCTATCTCTTCTTCAGTGGCATCGGGATTCATCAGCTTCCACTCTTCCAACAATTGTTCTTGAATCTCCTGGTCTTTCCTTACCATAAAATCCCATTGACCCTTTGGTATGCCAATAGTGAGAATCATTGGGACACATTCCCAACAATCCGTTTCAGTATCGTAGGTAGCTGAAGGAGTATCGAAGTGAGAGATAGTATCATAGTTTACAGAACCATCGCCTATTGCCTGGGCTACTGATGCTTTGGTACTTTCATCTACTTCTGTGAGAGTAAAGGTCACTCCATAAAAACGGCCTAATATTTCATAAAACCGTCTAGTGCCTCGTATCTTGTACAAGGATATGGCGTATCTTAGAACTAGCCGGTAATCCGCGGTAGGAAAACCCCTATCTTCTTTTACCCAATTCTCTAGATTCTCCTCTGTATAAGGTTCTCCCTTAGTTAATACGCCATAAGCATAAGGAATGAACCCAAAGTATTCCCAGAGATAATTCAGGAATATAGGATTGGCTTTATCCACATCCAGACATTCCATGAAGTTATCTATATCTGGCATTACTTCAGTATCGAAATAACCCGAACATACATCTATGAACCTTTCGAATATACCTTTGCCTTCTGAATCCTGGTAGGTATCATTGGATTTATAGTAATGGTCGAAAAGGTTACTGAAGATGTAATCCCTGAAGAATGTCTTCGCTGGATTAAACCACTTCATTGATTGTGAGTGTTATGTTATCCGAACTGATAGTGGGGATATTGTAGTTGTGAGGAATCAGGTCTACCAATCTGCCGTTGCTTCCCATCGGTTGGGTGGTTAATTGATATACTGTTCCGTTTTCGTAGTTTGCATTTTCAACCGGTAAGTTGATTGTAAGGCTGAACTTTGACTTGGTCAGAGTTACCTCGAGAGGTTTACCATATTGACCAGAGTATAGAGCATTACCCGACAAGTCCTTGTTAGCATACACCTTGTAGAAGGCATTGCCGTTTTCTATTACGGTCTGTATGTAACAATTCTCAAAATCAGATTCCGGAGTAGAGGTTGTAAATGATATCATCTTGAAGTAGGTGATATTCAGTGCGGGCACTGATACTATCTCTTCCGTATTCTGAGAGTTGATATTTATGGCTATCGGGTACGGCAGTAAGTACAGCTCGGTTATGGTAAGGAAATCAACCATGGGCTGATTATCCATGAGAGCATACAAGTCAGACTGTCTTACCGGTTTATTGATATCAGAGTTCTGATAGTTATAAGCGTCCAACAATGCTTTCTTTACCTGGTTGCTTATATCTATGGATTTGAAAGACTTCCTACCAGTAATTTCAGCCGAAAGGTAAATCTTGGCTGCATGTGTAGAATATACACTTACTCGAGTGGTTAACACCTTAGAAGATTCCATCCTTTGCTTTACATTGTTAATAAGCTCGGTGCTTGCTTCTGAACCACCATCTGGAGTGATATATACTTCTACATATTTTCCACAGATGTAGTTACAGTAAGCTTTATCTACTCCATCTATTAACATGGCTATGGCCTCATAATCTTCTTTGGTGATGGCCACTCCCAGAGTCTTAATACTTAATGGTATATGCTCTTTGAGGGTATCAAAATCCTCATAGTCAGAGCCCCCGGTAGCAGCTATAGTATTGGTTAGAGTAAGGCCAGAAGTTACATCGGTCATTACATCTGGAACTTTGTCGAATTGGTTTGCCGGTATATTACCGTTTGCACCATACGTAAGATAGTACTGCCCCTTGATGAGTGAACCTATGGTTGGTTTCCTACCAAACTGACCATCACCAAATACCAGGTACGGAGTGAGAGTAGTATCAAGTTCTACCTTGTACACCTTATCACCAGGACCTGAATAAGCAAAAGTATCCACCAAGGTCCGAGCTTCTCCACCAATAGTAAGTACCATAGAACCTTCTACATACTTCTTATCCGTGGGCAAATCTCCTAGAGTTATGATAGTATTGTGAGAGGTGTATGTACCCAGTTCTACTTCCTCTACAGCCTCTTTTTGAACTACTGGGACTTTATAAGTATATGTACCCTTTTCAATGGTTATATTGCGAGTAGTTATCCACTGCTTACCATCTTTTGAGTTGAATACAGTATTCTGGGGTACTTGTATATCTACAGGGAAAGGACTTCCATCTTGCATGTATACGGTTAAGTCTACTGAAGATGGGATAGCTGACTTTATATGATAATCAACTAACTTGGCATGTTTGTAGAGGGATGAATACCTTCTACAGGTTGGGAGGAAAGCCTCTCTTGCCATACCATCTATATAGTAATGTATCACTTCAGCAATACCTGCAAAGATTGAGAGTGTGAGGATAAATATATTACCTTCACTCATATCCGTTATCTCTGGAACCCTTTCATTCAGAGATTGAATAAGTTTGGCTTTTATGTCATTGTATGACCTCTGAAAGGGAGTAAGCCAAGGATTGCTAGTAGACATTTGTTGTTGAGTTGTTTAAGTTATATTGGAAATTTAATTCCTCTACTCTTTGGGAATTCTGTACCCGAAAATATATAAGGAGTCTTATAGACTCTTTAGTGGGTTTCAAAGCCAATACTTTTAAGGCCTTGATCCGAGGTTCCCAAGCTGCTATACCATCTTTTACAAAATTCTTAATCATGAGATTTAAAGCACTCACATTTGGCTCTTCTAAACATTCCCAAGTTCGAGAACCAAAGTCTTCTTGCCTAAACCTTTGACCTATTTGATAAGTTAGTATAGCGGTGATATTCTGCTTTATTAACCTGATATCACCATACAAAGGATACCAGCCAACTAAAGCCTTATATTCAATTACAGGAGGCTTACCGGGTATAGCCGGTTCTGCAGGGTAAGTGACTGTATATTCGGTATATAAATCCCTGATGAATATTTTTTGAGGCTCACCTAAGATTATATCTGAACTACCCGTTAAATATAGCTCATAGTTTTCACTACCCGGATCTTCATGAAGATTAAATGAGGATTTATAATGACATTTTCTATAGCTTAGATCTAGATCACCATAACTGTAATCGGGGCCAAATCCAAAATTCAACCGTTGATTACCGTAGCTTTCTCCCAAATCCCCCCTAGCGTTCACATATAAATCAAGCCTAATATCACCCTCTGAAGAAGTTATTTCAGGAACTGATATAAAGTTACTTACAGATAAAGTAGCTGAAGAGTTTTCTTCTTCTTCTAATTGGTATACTTCAAGGACTATAACCGGATTACCTTCATCTAAAGCTATGTGAGCTTTTGATCTACCGCTTGCTTCTAAGACATATACTAGCCCATTTGAATCGGTTAAACTGAGAGATGAATTTATGGTAGTTTCACCAAACCTTTCATAAAATAACTTAGCTACCCCAGATACCAACCCCGTAATAGTTTCTTCTCGCTCGGGTTTACCCGGTATATCTGGAGTACCGGGATCCACTACAATGGAGTCGGAGATGATATTACCATCTTTATCCCGTTTATATTCCAACCTTATGGGGAAATAAGGCCCACTACCAATTGTGTTGAGTTGATTATAGTTTGCCATTAGTTAGGTTGTTTAATTGTTTCGCTTTCAATATCCTCCACCTTAGTCTCTTCTAGTTTAGAACCAGCCCAAGATGCAGCAGCAGTTTTCAAAGCAGCACCACCATCTTGAGGTTTAGGGACCCAATTCGTGAATGTCTGCTTTATTTTATTTAGGTCTTGCTCGATTTTGTTTAACCTTTCCACTACTGAATTGGATTCGGGAATACCGACTTCTCCCCCCTGCATTATAATGTTATTCGCATCGACGTTTATGTTACCGTCTAGAGACTTAACAATTATATCTTGTTGGATTATTGCAGTTAATACTCCCGATTCACTTTCATCCAGTATAATCCTATTGCCTTTGGGTGTAATAAACCCAAGTACATGGGGTTTGTCTAAGTCAGGAGGCATCTCTCCGATTGCCCAGCCATGATAAGACCAGAGGGGGTGTCTTGGGTCTCCATTTTCAAATTCTACATATACTATAGAACCTTCACGAGGAGATAACCATTTGAATCCAGAACCAGGACCTCCTTGTTGATGCTTAGGATAGGCCCATACTTCTACACCTCTTAGTATACTCGGGAGATGTACACATACCTTGTTTTGAGAGTCAGGGTCATTAGAAGTTATTACTATACCTCGATAGGTAGAATAGAATCTTCCAATGGCCTCTATACCTCTTTGTTGAATTATTTCGTATAAGGTCATTATTCTCTTGGGCTTATGTTCCTACCTACTTGAAAGTCAATTCTTGAATCTACCTCTACTTTATAATCAGCAGGGTTGTCGGGGTTCTGACGTACCACAATTTGACGACCAGCTCTTTGAGGATTCTCCTTGTCCTCTTCTGTCCAAGTTGAAGCTCGGTATCTAGCCACCTCAGCCTTAATCTTACTTGGTATTTTCCAAGCACCCGTAGTATAAGACTCTTCAGCTATGTCATGAGCTTTTTGGAATACTTCCTGAGTATTGACAGAAGTAGATATTCGATTCAGTATAGAGTTACGTGACTTCTTCTCAAAAGTAACCTCAGTGAAATATCCCCCGGTATCAAAGCTATGTTCAACCTCTTTTGCATACCAGTCACCAGAGTACTTTTTACCGACATTCTTTATCTCAATGATTTGAGAAGACTTCATATCGGGGTTACCAACGAACTTGGCTTTTGCTTTAATTTGACTATTCACCGATTCGATGATGTCATTAGACATGAAGCTTCCCATGGTTGTGAATAAAGGGTCAGCTACTACTCGTACACCTGGTACTTGTATTTCTAATTCCATTTCGGCTAATACCTTAGAACGGTCTGAACCGGGATGGTCATAAGGATAATCTCCGTAAGGTCTCTCCTGAGAAGACCCCTGGATGACCAAGCTTACATCGGTTCTCTTCTTCAAAGCATTGTAACCTTGTCTCCATCGATTTTGCCACTGAGCTGTGCTACTGTTAGGAGCATAATCTATGGGATTCAGCTTTACCAACACCTTTCTCCGAATGACAAAGTTAGATACCTCATCTGGTGGTGGTGGAAGACTTACATCAGTTTTACCTGAACGTATTGCATCTTCGAACCCCTTAAGTCCATCTTGATACTTTTTCCACTCGGCTTCTATCTGAGAATTGTAAGCTTTAACTTCATCCTCAGTTAATGAGGGATTTGAAGCTATCTTCTGTTTAGCATCAGTTACAGAGTTATATACTGGAGGCTTTTTAGAAGAATTGTTTACCTGACGACATGTAGAGGTACTTGGTATTATAGCCCTTTCGAACTTTGCCATACGAGTAACATCTCTTGGCTCCATAAGTATCTCAGGCTTATTCCTTCTAACATAAGCATCCGGCTTACATGGGTCATCGTTGGTAGGTATACATTGAACTACCTCTGTTTCCACAGTTTTAGTATCAGGGTCTATACTTGAAGCTTTACCAGCTTCTATACTTTGTACGTATTTAGTTTGAACCCTGAACTCTAACAGTTCTCCAGTTCCACCAGCATAGGTATATGCAAATACCGTTTTACCTGACTGCTTTCCATTGTGTATCTCTATCTTGTTATCACGAGTGTCTACAAAGTTAGGACCTCCTGGCATAGCCTTAACTATACCCACTAACTGAGAGTATTTGTTTAAGAATGTAGCCGAACCTGCAATTACAGTACCTTCTGCAAATGTGGCCGGTATCATCTTTAACTTATATCTATCAGGGTCCTGAGCAGGTTTAGAAAGGTTCTCTGGAGTCAATTCAAGTATTTTTACTCCTACTAACCCATCATCTATCTCCTCAGAGTTTTGTATTTTTGTATAACAAGGTAAGCAAGGCTTACTTTTCTCTTTGCTCTGTTTTGCCATCACATGGTTGATTATCGGTTATTACCAGAGCTGTACCAGCTTTCTGAGAGTAATCCGTTACAATTAAAGGCATCTTACCCAAGGCTAATTCCTTGAATACCTCCAAGTACTCGGTTTTATTACCCACAAATTTTGAAGGTTCGGCTTCCAAGAACATCTTTGCATCAGCAAATTCTATGGTAAACTTTACTCCCTCTGGTGTAAACTCTATCTGATGACTCTTTATGTTGACCAATCTTACAGGACCGGATTTGAAAGAGCTGTCACTGAATATCCATCCCCACTGTATCTTCAAGGGCATCTTGAATTGTAAAGAGGGATGGTCCACTATTCCTACAAAGTCAGTTACTATAGTAAACTTACCTTTGTCTCCTTTACCTTCTGTGTACTTGTAGTTGAAGTTCTCGACTTCCATACCGATGGGAATGCCATTGAACTCGTCCATAATAGGAGAGCCAGCTCCATCGAATATGGCAAGGTATGGAGTACCATTACCGTTTACGAGAATGGGTTTACTATCCTCCATAATTCGGTATGATTAACTCCATATCCTCATGAACATCTTCGAAAGGATTGAGAATATCATTGGCATCCGCAATTACTCCCCACATTCCAGAATCTCCATAGTATTTGAAGGCGATGTTTTGGATTGTTTCTCCTTCAAGTACCGAATGAATTATATGGTCTGAAGATATTGCAGATATATTCCTTTCCAAAGATACATCCCCGTCTGGGAACTTTATTACATAACTGTCCTCATAGGGACTTGTTCCTGGGATAGTAACCATAAGTATTTAATTTTGTGTGCCTACTCTCTCCGTATCGGAGTTTTCTAGAGAATTTACTTCCCCACCATCATAGATTACTCCAGGCGTATACTGCAACTTACTAGCAGGGATTATTTCTTCCCAAGTTCGATTGTTTTTAGTTACCCTTTTGAAGGTGAGTGTTTGGGTTGCACAATTAGGTAGTAGCTTAAGGTCAAAAGGTTGACTTACAGTACTTGCAATCCTCTGACCAGTCTCTGGGTCATTATCATACCTTTTCCTCATACGAGCTGCATTTTGAAAATGAGTTAATTCATATGGAGCTGAAGCTAGTATGAAAAGGTCGTCTTCAAATAATCCAGAATTACCCCACTGAATTCTTAGGGTAGGGGGTGATGCAGAATAACCGTCAGCTCTTGCCCAGGATTCGAGCAATCTACATTTATTCACCACATCGTCTCTGTGTTCAGCATCTACTGAATACCAAGAGATGTCGAATGTTATTGTATCTTCTCCTCCAGTGTAGAAATAAAAGGGGTTATTACGTCCCATGGATTTAACTGCAGCCCAAGTAGCATTAGGTTCTACTCGTAATCTGTCAGGCCTGTTTTGAATCACTAAACTTACAGCGGGTGATACATTCAGGTTAGCAATAACAATGTCGTTCTTTATCAGTTCAGAAGTCAACTTGTTTGCTACAGTATAATCTATGGACTTAGCCTTAAAAATCTGTTCAGGAGAAACCCCAGCTGTTTCAGCAGCTATACGATTCTGAGTCCAAGGGTCCTGAGCCTGAGCTAAAGAGAACGAACCCTTTCGGGCTACATGCAGATTCTTTGCGTCATAGGCTTTACCCGTCTTATTGGGTTCTGCCTTAGCCATTGGAGAAGTAGCCCTGTTTATGAGTATCAGGGCTCTCCATACTTTATTGAGAGGAGATTGGAATATCCTCCCTTGCTCAAGGTCAGCTACTTCTTGAGCTACTTTTCCTAAAGGTTTTCCTATGAGCGATGCCATGATTTATTAGTTTACTCCAGCAGCTACATTTATCTCTGAATCTCTTTCACCAAGGTACTCTTCCAGGAACTTCTTACCATCCATATTGATAGTTAAGTGAGTACCCCTATTTTCCCGATTGTTGAGCTTATCAGTATAAACTCCGAGCATCTGTACTAACCACCGTATCTCTTGGATAGTTAACATTTGGAGATTATCCTTTTGTTTATAACCCTCTCGGCTGGCTTTGATAGCAGATGCCAGGTCATTTGTAGCCCTGGTATTTTCATCTTGAGCAGACTTGTTACCTTTAATAGCACTGTATATCATGGGCCCAAATATGGATATACCAGTAATAGCTAACCCAAGTGGACCTCCGAATAACCCGAGTAATCTAGAACCAAATCCCAGTATGCCTCTACCCACAGAAGCCAAAGCTCCTCGGGATGCCGCACCTGCTGCTGCCCCTGCAGCGGTACCCATTAAACCCCGAGTCATCTGACCCGCATTAGTAGTAGTAACCATTGCAGCAGGTACTGGAGTCCATCCAGAAGCTCCCCTACCAGTTTGAGCATAGTATCTACCATTGGCTCCCATTTTTGCTGGAATATTACCATTATAGAAATAACCTGGTAATCCAGCCATACCCGCAACGGTAGCCGCACTTGCTCCGATACCAGCCTTCCTTTGAGCTATGATGGCTCTTTCCATGTTTAAGTAACCCTGAGCAGACATAGTGGCTTGAGACCAGCCGCCCATCATTAACCTTATCATGGTTTTGAAGGATACTTGAGAGTCACCATTCAGTAATAACCAACGTGCTCTCAGTCCCATCCAAATAGAACCTATCTTTAAACCAACTGCAGCTATAGCAGCAAATCCCGCTATCCATGGACCAAATGGAGTTGCCATTAGGTCACGAAGCTGAGATATGGCCCAACCGAGCATATCCAGAAATCCCATTATAATAGGATTCTTACCCAGGGCTTCACTGAAAGTAGTCATAAGGTTCTCGGCAGCAGATTGGATAATATCAATTTTACCTGCAAGGGTTTCCATTCGTTTCCCTACTACCTCTTCAGCAAATCCCGCAGAATTGTTTTGTATCTTATTTAACAGGTCAAAGTAACCTTCAGTATCACGCATGATTGCAACTGCAGCACGCATACCACGTACACCGAAGATACTCTTGAATACAGCATTCTGGTCTATAGTAGACAATCCTTGAGTAGCTTCTTCTATTTTACCTAAGATTATGGCAAAATCTTGAAGGTCTCCATTGGCATCTACAAAATCCTGTTTACTCAGTCCTAATCTAGCTAAAGCCTTAGCTCCCTTAAAGTTAGGATTGGTTAATGACTGAGTCAGGTAGTCTGCCATATTTCTTATAGAAGTACCTGCCATAGAACCCTGAATACCTGCATTACCCAGAGTACCTATCATGGCAGCTACTTGTGGTAACTGCTGTCTCAGAGTTACCATGGATGCAGCTGAGTATTTTATAGATTCAGCTAAGTCTGCCATGGATACATTTGATGACATAGCCGCCTTAGTAAGCTGGTCTCCAACTACATTAGCTGCATTTTGACCCTCTAATTTGAAGGTCCTCATGATATTGGTCAGTAAGTCAGCTGTGCCTCCTTTACCTCCCAACTCCATGCCCGTGGCATTAGCCATCATGGCTGCACCAGATATCATTTGCTGAATCTGGTTTGCATCATTACCTGCCATTGCCAAGTATTTCATACCTGAAGCTATATCCCTTGACATGAACATGGTCCTTAAACCTAATGTCTGGGCAGTTTCGGATAACCCAGACATTTGATTTTCGGTAGCTCCAGATATAGCTCCCACTGAAGTCATCATGTCTATGAAATCAGCTCCGGTTTCTATAGTAGTGGTTAATGTTGATACTATCGAACTGGCCACACCACTGGCTATATTAGCGTACGACTGAACTGCGGTTAAGTTAGCCTGTACAGCATTCTTAGCATCCCTATGTAAACCTCGGATGACTGAGCTAGCTTCTCTTGCCTGGTTTGAAAACCTATCTTGAAGGACAAGGGCCACACCTATCTCGAGTTGTCCTGCAGAAGGACTACCACTTGTAAAAGCCATATAGTTTCAGATTTATCGAACAAAAGAGAGCTGCCCTACTTTCCTTTGGGCAGCTCTTTCTCAAGGGCATTGTAATATGCTTCGGCGGCTTCTATAAATTTCTTCCTTCGCCGCCAGGGGAGCTTTGCTAGAGTGTTAAAGTCAATACTAATATTAGCTTTAACAATGTATAGATATACATCTTCTAGTTCTCCCGTGGGTAGAAAAAATTATCTACCGCCATCACTGGTACCATAATCTTCTGTCCCGTTTCGGGGTCTTCGATTTGAGTAGTACCGTGGAATAGGGGGTCAAACCCTTTGATAGCAGACCTTATGTCCATCATATCTTTTGGGCTGAACATCCGGAAGTTCTTCACAGGTTCATAGTTGTCACCAACCCTCAGTTTGAGATTACGAGCGACTAACTCCTGATTTTTGGTACGTTCACTTGCGGGGAGATTTAAGACGTAGGCTTCCCCGCGGGCATTGAGGAGGTCGAAGCACATCTCTTTCCCACTTTTAGTAGTGAACTGTATTTCCGAGGTTTGTTTAGGTACTGGGTAGAATGGGATAGCGTTAGGTTTTGCTTCCATCTCTTCCATAGTTGGAACTACACCGTAGTCGAAAAGGAACTCTTCCTGAAGGTTTATTTCATAGTCTACTTCACGAACTTGACCATCGGCTGGACCATCCCAAGCATACCTGAAGTCAAGTATTTCCCCAAGAGAAAACACCCTGGAATTTACCATGATTGCATACCTGTCGAGTGAGGGCATTTTCTGCACATCTTCGGGGGTAAGCAATCGAGTTGCTGTTATATCAGTATCAGTTACAATGCCTGCAATGAACTTTGATATGTTCATGAAGGTTTTGGCATCTACCGGATTAGAAAGGATATCATCATCCTCTCCATTCTGTTCCCTTATAGTTACCTCGTAACCACTGGGGAGTTTGAAGGTAAGTTTCTTACCATAAAGTGTTTTGTCTTCCATGTTGTTGAGTTGTTAAGTGTATTCTTCTGAATATAGTCTTGGATACGAAAAAGGGAGAGTTCATTGCTGAGCTCTCCCTTGGTGATTCACTATTACAGCTTCTCGCAGGTGTCTACTGAGAACTCCAAATCCTCCAGAGTGTTGTCCGAACTCATTCGGTCTAAGTCCTGTCCGTTTACCTTGCAAGGCCATACTCCGGTACAAGTCCAGGAATTAAGGATAGATACTCCATCCTCGGCCAGCTCATTGATAAGTACGGTTTCCTTGTACTGACTTGGGGTTAAACCTCCCCCGAGCAGCATATCCTGTACTGACATCAGCCAATCCCATAACCAGGTATCTGAACCAGAAGTTGTCTCCAGCTTAGATGCAGTTAAGTTACCAACTGATACCCTGCCACCGGTCTTTACGTCGTAGTTTACATCCCCGTGTGCAACCTGTTCGATACTTATCTCAGGTACAGTTACCTTCTGAAAGAGGAAGGGGTTGATGGGGTGCTTGACAAATATTATTTGCCATAAGAACTTCTTCCTCGGGTTTTTTACTTTAGCTCCTGCCATAGTATTTATCGTATTTATTTGTTAGTTATTCTGGGCAGAGATGGATACTTCACCGGTGCTCTTGTTTACAGCAATGTCGATGATAACATCCATTTCGATATCCTGCATTGGAACAACCTCCTTATACTTCAGCTGAGCCCGATATTTACCCTGGCGAACGTCGGCCTCATTGTTTATCTGAAGCTCTTCGTAACTCTGGGCATCCTGGTCACCTATCCACTCATAGGAAGTGATGGCATTGCGGGTCTGCAGGTCATCCAGAATTTCTTTTGCTTCGTGATAAATGAGTTTCCACGTATCGAAGGTATTGGGCTCTTCGATGTAGCTCTCTAAAATCGGCCGGAGGTTTTTCTTCAGATAGAGATTGAGACGAACTATGGAGATGAATTTCTCCGAATCGTCTACTGGGTTCGAAGTGAAACCATGCCAGAGCATAGTGCGCTGACCCTGGGTCCTGGTGTTCTTTATTACGAACAGGTTCATGTACCACTGAGCGAACTCGTTAAGAGTATCCACTTCAGCAGGTCCTCCCAAGTTCTTCATCACCGGACCGAGTGCCGATACGATTACACCCCGGTTCATACCGGAGAACGAATACCAGGGACCGTAGGTAGAAGCGCAGATGGCATCGAGTCCCACTACCGAACCCAGCACATCGCATTTCTGGAGAGAGCCATTCTCGTTGTAATACTTGATACCACCTCCGAAATATGCCACTTCTTTCTTGGCACCAATGGTCTGTACCAGAGTCTTCAGTGCCGAAAGGGTCTCTTCGGGAGTTGCTGGGGTACGAGTGTCAGGAGCATACTTAGGCACTTCCACATACAACATCTGTTCGAAGATGTTGTGTACATCGGCAGCTACAGAGGTATATACCTTGGTATAATCCGTAGGCAGATGCTGATGTATGTGAGAAAGGATTACCGAATATGCCTCGTAGTAGGCCTTGCTTGCCTGATATGCCGAGAGCCATTCGTCTGCCGTAGGAGTAGCCCCTGCATTACCCTCAGTACACTGCATGTATACGTTGGTATCGGAAATTTCCTCGGCATCCACGGTACCTTCCGTTATCTTACCCACAGTAATCATCGAGTTCCAGTTGGAGAACTGACGAAGAATGGATATGATATCTTCCATGGTCTGAATACCGGTTGCCAGATTTGCCATGGTACCCTGACCATCGCCTGCCTTACCCTGGATTGCTTCAAAAGTGATGTTGGGAGCATTATCCAGGAAGTTCTGCAGAGTATTCACATTTATCGAGGGATTGGGATTGGTTACTCCCTCGATAAATGTTGGTGATACTGCCGAGAAGAACGGCATTTCGTTGAGCATGCTGTCGTACGTCGGAATATTGGTAGTATCATCCCGGCCACCATACTGAATGATGCTTGCACGGAGTGTTGGTTCCGTGGATACATTCAGCTTCAGGTAAAAAGGACGATTGAGATTAACTCCCGTATCATCCAATACCGGAGAACCAGCCTCTCGAGTACGTATGGCCATGTGCATTGCCAGATTGTTCTCTACATCACTTGGGTCAGCGATTACAATGGAAATAACCGAAGAACCGTCTGGTACCGATACCGATGGAACTGCCCGAGAAGAAGCCGATGTTACCGACATAGGCTTTGCCCAACCATAAGTAGCCCCAACTCCAGCTACTCGTGATACCCGGACTTTTGCACCCATTTCCAGGGCTTTCATGATGTTTGATACCGAACCATCCGGAACTATTTCCGAACCGAAGATGCGAGTGAACTGTGAGGGAGTTGCAATCAAGTCCTTCGGGTCTTCGAATGGACCCTTAGTAGTACGGGCTACTACATTGATTACACCCAACAGAGGTACACTTGATTGTACATTCAGGTTCTTAAAATTGAACCTTACTCTTGGAGTCTGTGGCATATAATTATTGATTAAGGTTATGATAGTAAAAAAGAATCCACCTCCACGTACCCTCAAGTAAGAACCAGGGTCGATTGGAGGTATAGGTGGGTCAGGCTCCTTGGGGAACCTTCAGAGTGTAATCGGCATTTTCTAGAAGCACGGAAATATCTCTTATTGGAGTAATTACCTCTGGAGGAGTGTTACCATCTAAGAGGCAATCCTGTACTTCAAATTGGTATACCTTTTCCATCAACCCATTATCCAAATCCGGCATGTTATAAAAATTAACTATCCGGAGGAATATATTTCCTGTGAATAGAAATTTGGGTTCTTCGTATGGTTTTAGGTAGCCTCTTTGAGGAACTGACCAGAACATAATCTGATGCAACAGTCTCATGTGTTCTGCAGAATGAGCACACAGTCTTATGTTCATGTATTGTGATAGGGTTTCATAAGGTACTTCAGTTGCAGTGTAACCTATGCCCTCTTCTTTCTCTATTATCTGTCTCGGTAGTCCAATATCTCCAGGATAGAATCCTTCGGAATCAACCACGATACGGGGGGTTTCTTTTATACCTTTTGAGTGATTGTTACCCACTCCGAATATACTGACGTAGAAACCCTTTTCGTCAGTGATCTTTTTCAGGTCTTCTTTAAACCGTTCAGCATTTGCTGCACTGGTTGGAAGATAGTCTTCTGGATTTATAGTGTAGCCCAACTTGATAGCCATATTTAATATAGCCACGTATATGGACCTCTCTATAATTTCCTGAGAATTTACCATTTTACTTGATTGGGTCTTACACCATACTTTTGAAGTTCTTTACGTATCTCCGTTAGGATAAGTTGCTTGAGCTTATTCTTACCACCAGCGGCTTTAAGAGATGGTGCCCATACGGGCCGGGGTGGAATCCTACCATCGCTGGAACCGAATTCCAACATCATGGCTAGTTGGTTTAGTGTTAGCTTCTTCTGAGAAGAGCGTCTGGTTCCGATTGGTAATCCTATTAGAACCCTCGATTTATACCTATATAACCCAACTGACCTCGAATAGAGACCAGTCAGGTTATAAATAGGATGTTGTCCCCACCTTTCAATGGTAGCTGGAGATAATGGTTGCCAAGTTACTCCACCACCCATCGGCGGTATACCCAAAGTTAATGACTTCTTTACGATTGCAAGGAGGTTACGTGAGAATTGACTCACAGCTTTATCATATCCCCTCTGCATACTTGGCCCAAGGTTACTGACTAAAGATTCTACCTTTTGCCATTCACCATTTAGCTTTACCTGAAGTACAAGGTCAGATACTTTGGGAAGTGTGATATTTACCTTCCTTGCCATTTGTTAGAAGTATTTATTGTAAAAAGCCTTCAGTTCATCGTAAACAGTCCTGATAATACCATCTTTGTGATAGTGGTACTCGCCAGCATAACCTTCTATTCCTCCAAGTTTATTTGCCCACTTCTCTGTCCAAAAATCGTAGTAGTTATTAGTACGTTTGTGTAGCATACAATGTAATCCACTACATAAGCCCACGATTGGTAAGTATAATGGACCAAGAATTCGAGATTGAATACAATGACCAAACTCGTGATCATATACTGGTTCTCTTAATCCTGACTTCTCTGATAGGAAGATATAGTTTCCTAAACTTACTCCTCCATTCATTGTTGGAGCCACATAGAAAGCAGTACTCCTTTGTTTTAGGATTCTTTTCTCACCCCGTAGGATTATTTTATAACCGAGTCCGGCAAGGTTTTGAGGTAATTGCCAAATATACAAAATGATATGCCCAAGAATATGCAGGAACTTACCAAACTTAGTTTTATGTTGGTGTTCTTTTAAGATACTGGACATTGCCTATTCTTTCTTAAGAGATGCCTTTACTTTGAGATAGTGAACAAAATAACCGGCAATGAAATACACTATCGGGTATAAGATGAGCAAGAAAGCTACCAACCCATTGTCCAACCATCTCCAAATGCAGGAGAAGATAATTACTGAAGCTATGGCCAAGGAAATGTATAGCCATCCAAGTTTTGTAATGTTCATGGTTTATAGTTTTAGTTGTATGGAGCCACATTTATAAAGAAATGTTTTACACTTCCCACTACTTGGCAGAGTATGGTGTACACCTTATAACCGGAGGTAGGTGCTACATCGGCTGCATTCTGGTGCATGTGTATCACACTTGTACTATTTTGTTTACTAAATGTAGGAGTTATATTATATGCACATATAAGTGAAGCTGTTGGGGCTAGGCTATCGAAAGTATGTTCTAGTAGGGTCAGTGTGGGATTACTTGAACCAGTATACCAAAGGGAATCTTTACCTCTTAGATTCATAGCTACATTTGTACCAGATACATAATTTATCAAAGGGGTTGTACCTATATATACCGCATTACCCTCGTTTATAATGTAGCCAATGATTTGGTCTTCTGTAGCTTGGTCACCTAAATCGCTAAAAGTAGCCTCGAATAGGAAATATATCTCATGAGTTTCTATCATGAGATAGAATGCAGTAAATGAGTCATTCTGAGTATCACCATTCCACCATATCATACCTATTCCAGAAGAATCTCCAAGGGTTTTAACAGTATTATTACCTGTCATCCATTGTAACTTCCTTAGAGCATCTACTAGAGTATCACCGTTTTGGATATAAGGGTCTTGGACATCACCATACTTGGTTATATCTGACCAACCCGATATCTTTAAGTCTGATAGGCTTCCACCACCGCTTACCTCTTCCCAACCAGAACCGGTACTTACTTTACCAGATATATACACTTTATACCCACGGAATAAGGTTTTCTTGCCCTGTACCCATAGTAAATATTCTACTCGTCCTAGAGTAGGCATTAAACCAGTGGCTATGGCTATACCATAATAATTACCAGAAGTTATGCCTGTATTAGATGGTCCATTTACTACAGTAGCAGCATCAGCCACAAAGAACTTTACCTTAGTATTTTGAGTACCGTCAGAAAAGGGGGCTGAATCATTAAAATCAGTTATTACTAAATTATTAGGGTCAGCCTTACCTTTGAAAAGGTTGGCTATCTTCTGCAAGGTAGTTTTCTGTGTGGCTGATATCTGAATTTGTTCGGTACCAGTGGGAGTTACGTCAGTAAACTGAGAACTACCTATTTCATGAAATTCTGCCATGATATTTATATTTATTGTTTACTTTCGTCTTGTATTCTGTTGCTTATATCCAGCTTTCTGGTCGTCATACATAGATACTATGTTGGAGAATGTGGCTACAATTAAACTATCAGTCATCTGAACTACAGTGAGATAAGCCTCAGCTTGTTGGGCAGTTGTTACTCCAGTAGTTGTAGTCCTAAATACCAAAGTCTTCCTTCTCTCTACTCCAGTAAGGTTTGTGTCTGAAGTTATCAGGGATTCAGAACTTCCTTCTATTCCGGTATAATCAATATAAAAATTATCTCCGGAGCCGTCATCCCATGGTATACTAACTTTTGCCATACTCTGATTATTAAATTAGGGATATAGAGGGGATATCCCACCCCTCTATACCAAAATCCCTTGGTCCTATGCCTTGGGAGTAACCGTAAAGGTAGTGTTGGTGTCCACCGTAACCTGTACTGCCGAACCATCCTGAGGAACATCGACTGAAGTCGGTGCAACTTCGATGAATGGGTCACCTGCAGTCTGATTGAGAGTAGCAGTTGCTTTCTGACCACCATTAGCTGTAGCAATAATCTGTTGCGTACGAGCTTCTATGGTTTCATTAGCTGCAGCACTCAGTGTAAGGCTGAAATCATATTTTGCTTTAGCACCTGGGTCGCCAGCGATTGCAACACCGCTTGTAGCTTCAGCACCGTTTGCCGTAAACTTAATAGCTGCAACATCAGCCCCGATAATATCTCCCGTACCCTTAGAAAAGGTGATTTTGGTAGTGTTTGATACACCGGTTAAGGTTATCGTACCACCATCCTTATCTACTGCCGGGTTAGTATTATCAAACCTGATAAACTCGGCTGCTGGGAGATGTTTAGCAATGAATTGCTTCTTCTCAGCTACTCCTGTACCCTCTACTTCAAAGGTAGCAACCTGTGCTAAACGATTCCCTCGGTTAACTACTTCGGCTTTTACCTGAAGAGTAGTATCACCAGAACCAGATGATGGATTAACTACTATACCGTTCTGTTTTACTTCGGCCATTTTTTTTTTATTTGGGTTTAACTTTGAATGTCGTATTAGTCTTTACGGTAGTTTCATCCTCATAGTTATTCATTTCGCTTAACTCAAGGATGTACTTAGTTAACTCTACGTACCTATCGATGTTCTCCATGTAGGAGAGTATCTTTTTCGTCTCTTCCGGGGTTTCTCTCTTCAGTACCACAAAGAATAGTAAAGCCTCATCATGTGCCTGAGCAACCTGAGTATCACCAGTGGGAGAATAGACCTTGCCATTGATTACGAACTTGTCCTGTGCCCAGTCAAAGTTCCAATAACCCTCGGGAGTTAAATGCCCATTCTCTTCTAATGACCTTTTAGTTACATACAGTACAATATTGATTCCATCTAGTTCGCCTGAGACAGTCTCTTTTAATGAAGGCCATGTTCTTATAAAGTTGTACTGAATTAAGCCGTCCAGAAAGTACGGTTCGTAGTTATTACCAGTATCTTCACCGTAAGACAGAATCTGGTCAAATCTCTTTAACCAGATTAGAGGTTGTTTACCTGCATCCACTTCAACAAAGTCATTTACAATGGCCTTGTATCGGTCCCATACTCCTTTTGTAATCCTTTTCCTCCGTGCCATACCCTATCTCTTTACAGGGAAGCCTGGGTCTGGGCCATCTAATGGTCCTGGCCTCCGGTGGTTGACTACTTTTGGAACTACTACCTTCTTCACTGTTCGGCAAATGGGTAGATAGATGGAAAGTCTTTCAGCAAGCATACACAGATTTTGTTTAAGTATATCAATAACTCCACCTGGTTGCATTGCTTTTATGACATTTGATGAGGTTTTAGATTCAGAGTCAGTATCGTTGAAGAATTCTACCTCAGTTGGACCTGTTTGTATTCGCTTAACCTCACCTGAACCCCGGCTTGACTCTGAAGACTCGGATTCAGATGTAGAGGATGAGTTACTCTCTTTAACTGATTCTGCAGTGGCACCAACCATCAATGAAATCTGCACTACCATATAATCATAGGCTGCCAATTCCATAATTAGCTGGTTTTCTAGAGCTTCGTAATACAACTCATTATTAAATTCCTCTATAGGTACTTCATGATTTACTAGCGGCTGAATATATAGCTGCCATTTTTCAATAAACTGTTGCTTCTCTTTAAGCGTAAGTTTACCGAAGATATCCTCAGGGATATAAGTGTCTATCAGCTCGTAGATACTGCCAGGCAACTGGGTCTTTACCTCTTCACTAACCCCAATAACCTGAGTCTTGGATAATGCAACTCCTCCGACGTTGTTAGTTATGGTCATCTTGACCACGTAGTCACCAGAAGCTTCATAAAGATGGGAAGCAGTTACCACACCAACGTGTGATTCTGTCTTCCCATCACCAAATACCCATGTTACTGTAAAGTCGTGGGGTAGTTCATCAGCGAATCCCCTAAACCTTGCATTGAGTCCAACTACGGTAGATAAAAAATCTACCTCTTTCATAGTTTACTCGTCGTCTTCGTCCTTCAGCTCATCGAGGATAGCATTTACCAAGTCAAGCTTGGTATCACCTTCCTCCGGCTCAATCTCCAAGGAGATAGCCAAAGCCTTCAACTCCTCGGTGTTGAACTGTTCTTTGATTTTCTCAGGAGCTTCCTCAGCTTCCACGAGTTCATCGAACTTCTTCCGAACTGCTTCCAGGTCAACCTCTTTCTTTGGAGCAGGTGAGCTTTCTTTCGAGCTAGGTGCCTTGAATTCCTCGGCCTTGGCCTCGATGAGATATCCGTTTGCCAAGGCTGCTTTGATAACCCGCAGATTAAACTGCTTGTCGGTTAATTCCACAACATCTTTGCGGAGAACCTTAATCTTTGAGGCCTGGTCATAGAAGATACTTGCCTTAGGACTCAGTTTTACATATCGTTTACTTGCCATAGTTAAATTAGTTAAGGGGGCGGTATTAAGCCGCCCCCAGGTTTGAGTTGTTGGGTGTTACTCGATGATACCGGTCAGGTACTTGTCTACGTCCATGTAGTCGGGGAATCCGTTGGTAGCGAAATCCTTCGTCGCATCGATGAGGATAGAAGCATCCTGATACATCTTCGAGAAGCCCGTCGTCAGCGAAGCATAGATAGCCTCGGTCTGATTCGAAACGATACGTTCCGACTCCAGCATCAGCTGTTTTGCAGTCAGCTTTATCATAGCTGCTGCCGGGTCTACGAGCATTACCTCGTCTGCCGGAGTACCGCCATGGATATAGAAGTCTGCCGAGTTAGGAACCGGAGTCTTCAGGTTCAGACGGGCATCGGTAGTACCCGACGAACGCAGTTTGAACTCAGGGAGGTCGAGGAGGTCTAGGGCCTGTTCCTCGCCGCCGATGATGGTACGGAACTGACGACCCAAGCGAGATGCCCGAATCCATACCCGGAGAAGGTCACGATACTGGATGCCCTTTGTGGTATCTCCTACACCGATGACCGGAGCCGATTCCGAACCGTCCAGCTTGTTGCCCTTTACGAGGACATCCATGGCCAGAGCATCCATTGCATAACCCAGCTGAACACCGAAGTCACGAAGGAATATTGCCATTACGTCCATCGATACGTAGCTTCGTACCTCGTCGGTAACCTTGAAACCCTTGCCGATTTTGAAAAGGTTGACCGACTTCTGGCCGAAAGATACGGTACCCAGAGGAATGGTCTCAGCCTCGTTCACCCGTGCAGGGTTAGCGTCTGACATGTTGACGAGCGGCATGATTGCCGTCAGCCCATTGATAGGCTGGTCGGATGCGATGATGTTGGGATAGAATGGTGCTTCTCGCATTCCCAGATAGATTGCCTCACGGACAATCTCCGGAACGAGCCAACGAAGTTCGGGATTCGGCATGGAGTATATATTCTCCATCGTGTCGACTTTGGGATTGAACCCGACGGCTTTGAAATAATCCTCCTGGGTAATGCCATATTTCTCCTGGAGCATATCACCCAGATGAATGTCTACCGGGAGACTCTTGTTGCTTCCCTGTCGGAAGCCATCCATGTTCTTTACGATTTCGGGAAGCTCCTTTAAGTACTGGTCCCGAGTGAAAGTTTTTTCTGCCATGTTATAAATGTGTTTTTCTTGTTATTTTGCAAGGATTCGTACCAGTTCACCTGCCTCTGCCGTGTTTATAGCCAGGAAGGGAGTCTCGGCATTGGAAGCCGAGGGACTGAAGTTGGGATACGTGCCGCTGTCGTCGAGAGTACCGTCCGTCTGAACATAACCAGTAGTGGTTATCTCAGCCTTGGCGATACCATGGATAATGGTGTAGCCCTGGACCATTACCGTAACCTCTACTCCGGCTGCCGTAGGAGGATATGCGGGATATTGGCTGTAACCGATAGCGATACCGATGTACATTTCGCCCGATGCTCCGGTATACGGAGAAATGGTACCATCAGTGTTCAGCTTTACGGGCTGACCCTGAACTATGGTATCGCCTTTCTTTACCGGGAATGCCTGATGAAGCTTGTGCGATTCACTTTTGTAAATCACAGCCTGCGGGGTTCGGGAACCCACTTTGTGTAAGTCTGCCATAATTTAATTTGAGATTTAAGTTACTTTTCTGTTATTTCTTTTCTCCTCGAAGTTTCCGGTCGGCCAAAGCCTGGGCAACTGCCTGAGTAGACTTGTCTCCGTTCTTCGTCTCGTCTTCTACCTCTGGATTG
>ENA-OPSW01000102-OPSW01000102.1-human-gut-metagenome-genome-assembly--contig:-NODE-102-length-88984-cov-6.451315_pt1 | contig 88984 bp, 99 predicted proteins | sample MGYA00241463_ERZ501918 | MGnify/ENA primary metagenome ERZ501918 (study PRJEB25962, sample SAMEA2042443) | human gut metagenome | biome: human gut; feature: human-associated habitat; material: faeces... | reverse complement strand
AACTTAAACTCGCCTTCGGCTCAAACAGTAAGTTTATCGCTGTACACTATGCTCGTAAAATTTCGAAAATCTGCCTATTGTTTGCAAGGCATTTAATCTCTGACAATTTCTAAAAGAATAAGGAGCATACCAATTCTGATATGCTCCCATAATTAAACCCTGTTCAATTTAAAATGTGAAATATTATTCTGCCTTTGAGAATGCAAGATAAGCTGCTCCAATAAGTCCTGAGTCTTCGTTTAATGTAGATTTTCTTACCTTTACATATGGCTTCATTATTTCGTAAACTCTTTCTTTTGCAAGAGCTTCAACTTCTTCTACAAAGCCATCTATCTTTAATGCTACGGAGCCGCCTAAAATTACTATTTCAGGATCTGCGTATCCGTAAACTACACCGATAAAGTTTGCAAGATATTCTTTTGCATCATCCATTATCTGCTTTGCAACTTCATTTCCTGCTTTTGCAAGGTCATTTACTTCTCCTGCATGTTTTACATCAAGTCCTGCCTTAACAGCTCTTGATGTAATGGCTGTACCACTGCTTATTGCTTCAATTCCTCCGGGAATTATTGAGCCATGGCTTGGTCCATCTTTCATCATTACGCAGTTAGCTACTTCGTTACCAAAACCGTGTGCGCCGTGATAGATTTCTTTATTTATTACAAATCCTGCGCCAAGTCCTGTTGATACAGTAAAGAACTGAACATAATTATAATCCTTTCCTTCACCTACAACTGCTTCTGCAAGACCTGCAAGGTTAGCATCATTTTCAAGATATACAGGCTTGTTAATAAGCTTGCTTAATTCTTCTGCAACTTTAAGATTATGCCACTGTCCCTTAAGGTTAGGCGGTGTTAAAATCTTTCCGTTAATTAAGTCAAGTGGACCCGGACATGACATTCCTGCACCAACAATATCACAGTCGAAACTTTTTATAACTTCTGCAATTTTGCCAAGTGTTACATCAGGATTTTCACTGTCTGTTGCAAACTGCTTTCTCTCGATTATATTTAATTCTTCGTCAGCTAATGCCACTCTTGTATTTGTGCCACCAATATCAATTGCTACTGAGTACTTCATGTTTTTCCTCCTATTTAGCTTTTACACAAATTGTTACAAACTTACAATGTGATAATTCTTTAACATTAATTGTATTGTTTTCTACCTTAATGTCTTCAGTCTTTTCTTCTTTTAAGTTAGTATAGTAAGCTTCTTTTACATCAAAGTTAAATTTAATTGTATCGCTTGTGTTTTCATGGTTTTTACCATTGAATAATCTTATAATATATCCTTCATTATCCTCAGCCTTCTTAATTGCTGAAACAACAAGCTTGTTTTCTGTTTCAAATAATGAATAACGTGATTCTTTTGTTCCTTCAATTTCACGCTGTGAGAAGATTAATCTTCCGTTTAAGAATTCTGCATAAGTATAAACTTCAATGTTAGTATTATATGCTTTTGCCAATGTGTCAACATTAGCTTCGTTAATGTCTGAAGCATATGTTGTAAATCCGAAAGCAAAGTCCATTTCTTTTAATAGTTGAGCTGCAGGTGTTTCAATAATTCTTTCACCACTTGCACGGCCCGGACGATAAATAAGATTTTCCTTACCCATAAATCCATAAGTACGGAATAATGTAAGTCTAATCATATGATCATCAAGAACTTCGTATTCTCTTACGCCCTGTGGAATTACAGCAATACCCTGTTTGCCATCTGTTAATGAAACATATGACTGTGTAGGTTCAATGCTAATAGGTGGTTCCTGCCATTTTGACTGGTCATTAGCCCAGTTAGCAAGTTCCTGAACTCCTGCTTTCTTTTCTGTTTTGTTTTCCGCACTTGCCATGTAAAGTTTCATTTCCTTTTCATAGTAGTTTGGACGTTTAATTGAACCGAACTGTTCATCAGCATAGTTAAATGATGAAACAATCTGGCTGTCAAATAATACACATAAACGGTGTGATAAACCTTTGTTATCAACATGTACGTTAAAATCAATAACCTTAGAATCTTTTCTAAGAGCTACAGTCATAGTAATTGGAAGATTTACACTTACCTTACCTTCTGCACGTTCTTCTAAGTCTTTTGGTACTACCATGTTAAACTTAATTACTGCCTGATCATAAATATCACTACCACTTACTTCAACGCTGCATTCTGATTTATTAGAAAATACTTCTAAATCTTTTCTTGGTGGTGAATAGTTAAAGCTGTCACCATCATCTCCGTTTTCTACAAGAACACCCTGGTTCTTATAAGTAACGTTATTTTCTTTATCTGTTATAGTTAATGAACCGTCTTCTTCAACGTTAATTGCGTAGAATTCATTTTCTAATGTATTCTTCTTTTCTAAGTTCTTAGCGCTATTGCCCTTTGTGTCAAGTGTGTACTGAACATAACCAAATGCCGGTACATCGCTAGTCTTAATAGCTATTGTAGCTTCAAGAACCTTACTTGGAACATAGAACTTACGTGAAGGATCAAGTTTAATTGTCTGTGATAAAACATAATCTGTTAAATCTCTTGATTCAATAACTGTATAGTCTACTTTGTTACCCTTTTCATCTAAAATTGCAAAATTTCCACCCGGAATATATGTCTTAACAACAACTGTATCATTTCTCTTCTGAGGTAAAGTATTAATAAGTGTAAATGTCATCTCTGCATCATTCTTTACACTTGTTGCAATAAGACGTGAATGTAATTCAACTAAGTTTACTGCAATATCTCTTGCCTGCTTATATCTTACATAAACATCTTCATTAGCTGTATCTGAAATACATGAACCAATTGAATCGTGAGCTGCATTTTCAAATAATAATTTCCAGATTTCTCCTACTGCTTCGTGAGGATAATCATTTCCTAAATTGTATGATAATGTAAGAAGTGGTTCCATTACGTTAGTTACATAGTTCTGAATCTGTGTATTCATAACCTTTAAGTCTGAACGTGATGAGAAAATAGATTTGTGAATTCTCATATGCTTAGCAATAACAAGTTCACCACTTACTTCTTCTAATTCAGGATTTTCACTCTTTACGTCTTTAATATAATCTTCAATACAACTGATTACATATTCATTTTCAGAATCTTTTTCGTTTCTTTCCTTAATAATTTCAGGAAGATTTGTTCTAATTGGAGCCTGATCAAATCCGTTAGGGAAGTAGATATGCTTTGTAGCACTACGTCCGCCTGCTTTTTCGAAACATTCCTTCTGCCAAAATTCTTCACTCTGCTTTGGATCTTCAGGAATATTTCCACCAATATAATATCCGAAAGGAATCTGTGTTGTGAATACAACGCTTCCGTCGTCACCTCTCCAGTTATAGTCAGTGTGATTTACCATATCATCACTTACGCCTCTCCAGAATAAAGTATCATCAATACCAAATTCCTTGTAAATCTGAGGCATGTTACCTGACTGTCCAAATGAATCAGGAACATATCCAACATTCATATATCCGCCAAAAGTTTCGCAACGCTTCATTCCGTAATACATATTACGAACAATGCTTTCACCTGAAATAACTAACTGGTCAGTCTGTGTATACCAAGGTCCGATTACTAACTTCTTTTCCTTAACTAATTTTGTTATTCTGTCTTTATCCTGTGGCATCCACTTAATATAGTCATCAAGTAATGACCCCTGTGCGTCAACCATAAAATATTTAAAATCAGGGTTGCTTTCTAAAGTATCTAATACGTCCTTTAAATCTTTCATAAGATAAACTTTAGATCTTGATGTTGTAAAATACCATTCTCTGTCCCAATGTGAATGAGGTACTACATGTACTTTTCTTTTCATTACAATCCTCCTAATGTTTTTAAAAAAAGCAGGGGCAACCCGGCCCCTGCCCTAATAGTTTTGAAAGTTATTATTTAAAATTGATTTTAGTTTTTTTAATTACTTGATGTCTTCAAATGAGATGTCAATTTCGTCTATATCTACATCTTCTGAACCTGCTTCGCTCTTATCATTGAAATCTACGAAAAGTGTAGCAAGAATAGCTATAACGAATGCACCAACTAAGATACCTACAATGTAAGCCCATCCGTGTGTTATTGATACGAATCCGTAAATACCACCTACTGGAGGGATATCACCCTTAGCACCTAAGATAGCGATAACTGCTGTACCAATTGCTGCACCGAACATATTTACAGGAATTAAAATCTGTGGCTTAACAAGTGTGAATGGAATAGCACCTTCTGTGATTCCTACAACTCCCATAGCCCAGTTACTCTTACCTGTTTCTCTAAATTCATCTGAGAATCTCTTCTTTCTGATTACTGTTGCAATAGCGTATGCTAAAGGTGGCATACAAATTGCTGCGTTGATGAATACGTTTGGCTGATAAATTCCTTCTGCCATTAATGCGTTTCCTGCCATCCAAGCTGACTTGTTGATAGGGCCACCCATATCACTGGCGATCATTGCACCAAGGATAATAGCCATTACTAACTGTGAGCTCTGGTTCTGGCACATTGAACTAATCCAATTTACTAACCATGTGTTAATTGCTGCAAGTGGTGTAGCAAGAATAACACCCATTATTATTGCAACAAAACCTGTTGCTATTAAAGGACAAACAACAAGTGGCATTACTGAACCCATTGATTCTGGAAGATGAATGTGCTTCTTAGCCCATTTTACTGAGTAACCAGCAATGAAAGCTGCGATTACGGCACCTAAGAAACCTGCGTAAGTACTTGATGCAACTGCACCACCGATGAAACCAGCACCGATAGCCGGCTTATCTGCAATACTGTAAGCGATAAATCCTGCTAATACAGTATTAACCATTCCAATACCTGTCCAACCTACGTTTTCAATTAACTTCATGATGTGCCATACGCCTGTTCCATCTGCATATGGATCTAATGAAGTAATACCAAAGCATAATGCTATAAGTTTTGGTATGGCAACTACTAATGATGCTCCGATAATAAGAGGAAGCATGTAGCCGATACCAGTCATCAAATGACCTTTTGCGTCTTTAAAAAATTGTTTCATGTCTCTTAATCTCCTTTTTTATTTAGTTATCTTTTGTATTTTTTACATATATGAATATGTATTTTTCTTTTGTAATTAAACATTAATTGTTTAATTTATCTTTTGTGTATTTCAGTAATTTTATCTTTTGTATTTAGTATTTAGTTTTATCTTTTGTATTTAGTTTTGTAAAAAATTTGTCTCTAGTATTTTTAATTATCTTTTGTACTTTATCTATCTAAAAATACTTTTTGGCTATTATTTGCTAACTGCTGCAACACATTTTTTTAATACAGCTTCAGGTGCCTTAATGCAGATATTAATATCTACACGGATAACCTTCTTGCCTTCGAAACGGTCCATGCCAACAATCTTCTGGTCAGAAGCGATAATTACGAAATCAGCTGCCTGAGCTTCTTCTTTTGTAATTTCGTTAATCTGTCCCATACTACCCTGCTGTTCCATCTTCACATCATAACCTAATGCTTCACCAGCTTTTTCTAAAGCCTTAGCTGCCATTGGTGTATGTGCAAGTCCTGCTGGACATGCTGAAATTCCTACAATTTTCATATTAATTGTCCTCCTTCATAATTTTTAATATATATTCCTTTAGCTCTGCCTTATCAGTTGATGATTTAACCTTCTCCTTAAATTCATCTTCCAAAAGACTAGTTGCCAATTTTGAAATCATTAATAAGTGTTCGTTCCCTGCATTTTCCATTGGTACAATAAGTGCAAATAAATACTTAACTTTAGAATCATCTAATGTTTCCCAATCAAGTTCGTTCTTACACTTAACAAAGAAAATAGCAACTTCCTTAGCGTGAGTTGACTTTGCGTGAGGTATTGCAAATTCATCCTGTAAGCCTGTAGAATACTCTTCTTCTCTCTTTAAAAAATCTCCAAGCAAACCGTCCTTATCATCAGTAATGCCATATTCAAAAGCCTTGCTGCTGACAAAGTCTAAAGCTTCTTCTTTGTTCTTAGCATCAATGTCAAAAAAAATATAATTTTCTTTAATCATTATTTCCTCCAAATAAATGTTTTATCTTGCTGTCTTGCATTAAGTATACCCACAACCTGCTTCCGTTTCAATTCATCCGATTTCCAACTGAAAACGGAAAAACACCACCTCCACTACCCCAACTTCCGTTTCAAAACGGAAACCCATTTCACATCACTGTCCCACATTTCCGATTCAAAGCGGAAAAAAATACATTTGCTCTTTAAAGCCAGATATCATATACTAATACTATAAAAATCAAACTATACTATTATAAAGTAATTGTAGAAACACAAATTTAGATCATTGCAATATTACCTGTATTTCACGGAAGTTTTAGTGCGCAAACAATAGGCAGATTCCCGAAGTTTTGTGAGCATAGCGTAAGGCAAAAAACAACTGTCTGAGCCGTAGGCGAGTTTTGTTTTTTGTCTTACTATGGGCGGCGGAGCAAAACAAGGAGAATCAACGTGTTTGCCACAAAACTTCCGTGGGATACAGGGTGGGTTGCAATGAACAATACTTTCATTAAGAGGAGGCAGAAATGTTTCAGTACAGTCGTTTAGACGTTATGTTTAACAGAATCAGAATAAACGAATATACATCTGTTAATGATTTAGAATCCTTGCTTGGTATAACGGACAGAACTATAAGAAATGACATTCAGGAGATAAACAATGACCTTGAAAAGAACGGGGCAATTATTAAACTAAAGAGAAATCACGGTTATTATATTTCTATTTTGGATGAAGACAAATACAACAAATTCATAAAGGAAATGGATACAAAAGAAGATAACGCTTCTCTTCTTGATTCTTCGGAAGACAGAATCAAATCCATTCTTTATTCCTTATTGTCCACTAACGAATATGTTACAATGGATGATTTGGCTGAATCTGTATTTATTTCGAAGAATACTTTAAATAAATACATTAAAACAATTAAAGAGATTATTGGTAAATATGATTTGGAGTATATTACCAAACATAATGCCGGCATTAAAATAATCGGCTCTGAAGATTCTAAGAGAAAATGTATATTCGACAATGTTTTGTACACTGATTTTGATCACTACATTACAGGATTTACTAAAGAGGAACGAACAATATTTAAAGATATTGATCTTGATTTACTTAAAGATATAACAATAAAGCAATTGGACGAACATTTTGTTAAGACAAGCGATTTTAACCTGAAAAATATAATCATTCATTTAGCTCTTATGACTACAAGAGTTCTTGGAAATAATTACATAAGCATTCAGAATATTAACACTGATGCTTCAATTATGGGACTTGTTAACGGTCTTTGCCGTGAATTAGAAGAGCATTACGATATTGCTATTTCCAAAGGTGAAAAGAACTATATTTATCTTCAGATTGTGGCCAATACACACCTTGAAATAACTGATATTGACGATGACCATTTGCGTACTTCCATATTAAAGGTCCTTGATGTTATTTATCAGGATTACAACTTTGATTTAAGAAATGACGAAATATTAATCGCTGACCTTTTTAGACATTTAAAGTCTATTTTTACAAGTAAGCTTTATGACTTAAACAGTACCAACCCTCTTTTGGAAACAATAAAGACTAACTATCCTTTGGAATACGAAATTACATTAACTGCAATTTCCAAGGTTTTCATATGTGAACCTTACGTTCTAAAAGAAGAAGATGTTGGATACGTGTCAATTTATATAGGTGCCGCCATTGAAAGATGCTATTATAAGTCACCTAAAAAGAAAAATGTTATTCTTGTATGCGGAAGCGGTCACGCCACAACGCGTATGTTAGAAGCACGTTTAAATGTTGTTTTTCCGGACAAGATTAACATTGTTAAATGCGTTTCATATAATGAATATTCAAACTACACCAAAGAGAACGTTAAAGACATCGATTTTGTTATTACAACTGTTGTTCTAAAAAGCAATCTGCTGCCTTCAATTATGGTAGACTTTGCACTGAACAATAAAGATGTGGAATCAATTAACAGATATCTTTCAAAACTTTTGAGAAAACGACTTCAAATGTTTGACCAGTTCTTTGATAAGGATTTGTTCTTTAGATTTAACGAACAGCTGGACAAAGAAACAGTTATCAAGATGATGTGTAACAAACTTCAGGAGAAAAATTTTGTAAACGAAGACTTCCTTCAGTCTGTTCTTAAAAGAGAAACAATTGGAAAAACAAATATGAATGATGTATTTGCTCTTCCACATCCTATGGAAATGTGTGCCAATGACACAAAAGTTGCCGTGGCATTGCTTAAAAATCCTGTAAAATGGAACGACAGCAACAAAATACAGATAGTATTCATGCTTGTTCTAAAACACGGAGAACAGAAAGATTTTGAACATTTGTATGATATATTCATAGAAATAATCAACACACCAAAACTACAGCAGAATATTTTGAAGGCTAAGACATATGAAGAGTTCTTGGATGTGCTGTATGATGGAATAAAGTAAAAAAGTCAAAGTTCATATATTAATAATGGCAAGCACTAAGTATAATGCTTGCCATTTTAACTATATTAATCAAGTCCATTTTTGGATGTTTTAACAATTAACACAATTATTAATATTATAGAAATAAAAAATACAGCTACTGATATACGCAACAAAAACTCTCCTTGTCACGCTTTATTTGTATATTCATCCTTTTCCATTCCTCCTTTTTCTAATTGGTAGATACATATATTATATCATATGAATTTTTGTTTTTTCACTAACTGCCCCCTCCCACATTATCCATATTTCCCAAATCCATACAAAAAAGCTGCCACACAATGTGACAGCCTACTATACTTTTAATCTATTTTATTTTTCATCATATGTTTCAAGGAAATGATGTTTAACGCCATCTTTCTTATAAGCAACTACTGTATTTAAGTTTACATTTTCTATGCTCTTAAATATGTTGCCTTCCACATATGGATTAACCTTTTTAAGTTCTCTTATAAGGTCTTTTATTTCCATTCTCTTTGAACGGTTTTCGTTATTGTTGCAAGTTGTGCATGTGTCTGTGAACTTGCAGGCGCACTGGATGAAGTGAAGGTCGTTGTAATCTCTCCAAGCCTTTATGTCGTCCTCTCTTACAAGATATAAAGGTCTTATAAGTTCCATTCCTTCAAAGTTTGTGCTGTGAAGTTTAGGCATCATTGTCTGAACCTGTGCTCCGTAAAGCATTCCCATTAATATAGTTTCGATTACATCATCATAGTGATGTCCTAAGGCTATTTTGTTACAACCCATTTCTTTGGCAAAACTATATAAATGACCTCTTCTCATTCTTGCACAAAGGTAGCAAGGTGACTTTTCAACATTAAATACTGATTCAAAAATATCTGATTCATATATTGTAATTGGAATATTTAATCTTCTTGCATTTTCTTCTATAACCTGTCTGTTGGCAGGGCTGTATCCCGGGTCCATTACAAGGAATTTAACCTGAAAATCAAACTTGTTGTGAAGCTTTAATTCCTGAAAAAGTTTTGCCATAAGCATTGAGTCTTTTCCACCTGAAATGCATACTGCAATACAGTCTCCTTCTTTTACAAGTTCATATTCATTAATTGCCTTAGTAAATTTGCTCCAGATTTTCTTCTTAAACTTCTTTCTTATACTCTGCTCAACATTCTTGGCGAAATCATCTGCTTCCCTATTTTTCATATCTTCAAGAAGCCAACCGATATAGCCACCTTCAAGGCTGACTGCATCTAAGCCTTTTGCTTTTAAGTCATCTGCTATGTCTATGCTGTTTTTTCCTCTGGCACAAACTATAACAAGTTTCTTTGAATAATCAATCTTGTCATTGTTTTCAATTTCGTCAACTGAAACCTGAATTGCTCCCGGCATTACCCCATGGGCAATTTCTGCATCACTTCTAATATCTATAAGTTCATATTTTTCTTTATCTAATTTATTTAATTCTTTAACTGAAATGCTCATTTTTTCTTACACTCCGTTTTTTTAAATTCCCTAACTGTTTAATATATAACCTTTTTCTATTTCTGCTTAGCTGCCAAATCTTTAACAACTTCTCCGCCAATTATAAGTCCAACTATTGATGGTACAAAAGCTACACTTCCCGGAATATCTCTTCTTTCCGTACATTTGTGGGTCGCTCCCGGTGGGCATATGCAGTGATTTTTACAGCTACTTGACATATCTTCAATTGGTCTTGTTGGCTGTTCCTCAGAATATACTACTTTTAATTTTTTAATGCCTCTCTTCTTTAATTCACGTCTCATTACTTTTGCAAGAGGACAAACTTTAGTCTTGTAAATATCCGCAACCTTAAACTGGCTTCCATCAAGCTTGTTACCTGCGCCCATGCTGCTTATAATTGGAATGTTCTTTTCCTGAGCTTTCATTACAAGTGCTATCTTGGCAGTTACAGTGTCTACTGCGTCTACAATGTAATCATATTCATCCCATGGGAAATCATCAGCGTTTTCAGGTAAGAAAAAGCACTCGTGGATTCTAACATCCGCATTAGGATTAATGTCTAAAATTCTATCTTTCATAACCTGTGTCTTATATTTTCCAACAGTACTCCTTGTTGCAATAATCTGTCTGTTTAAATTAGTAAGACAAACCTTGTCATCATCTATTAAATCAAAGGCTTCAACGCCACTTCTTACAAGTGCTTCACAAACATATCCGCCTACGCCGCCTATACCGAAAATGGCTACTCTTGACTTTGATAACTTTTCCATTGCTTCCTTTCCTAAAAGAAGCTCTGTTCTTGAAAACTGATTTAGCATATTCTTATATTTCTCCTTAACACTTAAATGGCGGATGCACTGCATCCGCCTTGTTTTCCTAGTAATTCAATGGGTTTAATTATATAGTATTTAATTTACTTTGTCAATTACTGCAAAATAAAGACTTACTGTAAAATACAGGTTTTTTCTATAAATATCCTGTTGTAAAGGAAAAGACTACACCGTTACGATGTAGCCTTCCTTAAAAGGCTTAGTATATATGTATTCATTCTTTGTAGAAAGAATTTGCATTAATTATTTTACTGTAATGATTATTCTGGCTTCTTTCCTGTTATAAGTTCTTGCAATGATTTCTGCCTTACCCTTACGTAATGCCTTAACCATTCCATCCTTGCTAACCTTAATAACCTTCTTGTTCTTTGAGATAAATTTAACGCTTCCTGCACTTTTATTTGAGAGCTTAGTCTTAAGTTTAAATGTATCTCCAACCTTCATTACAGATGGTTTTTTCTTAAATACAATTGATTTAGGTGCTTTCTTAACTGTAACCTTACATACTGCAGTTATTCCCTTTTCACCATAAATTGTAATTATAGCTTTTCCTTTCTTCTTAGACTTAAGCTTTCCTTTTCTTGTTACAGATACTACCTTCTTATTGCTAGATTTAAATTTAAGCTTGTTGCTTAATCCTATTGTTTTTACTCTAAGCCTTAGTTTTTCTTTTTTACCCATCTTAATCTTCTTATTCTTTAAGTCGATGTGTGGTGTTGTGCTTTCATCTGCTGCACTTACATTTTCAGTTGATTCCTGTTCCTGATTAAACGTGTTAGTTGTAGTTCCTTCTGTTGGCACCTGAGTTGTCGGTTTAGCCGTTGTTGGTGCCTGAGTTGTCGGTGCACCTGTTGTTGGCATCTGAATTGTTGTTTCTACAGGCTTTTTAACCAATCCATTAATTGCATCATTAACTACCTTAACTGCACTGTCCATTTCTTCCTGAGTAGATGTATTGCTTAAGCTATTGGCCTTGTTTAATGCTGTTTCAACCTTATTCCAGCTATCTGCCGTATACTCATTTTTATTTAACGCTGCAACCTTATTCTGTACACTCTTAAGTTCTGTTTTGTCTACTGCATATGTCTCATTGTCCTCAAGAATAATATCATCGTAGTATGCCTTAAAGTTACTGTCGCTACCATTATACGAAATACCAATTCCTACAATAGTCTTACCTGCCAGGCTTTCCTTAGGCATTTCATATGAACAGTCTGTCCATTTACCTACTGTAACTGTCTGCTTAGCTTTTGCCGTAATCTTTGATCCATCACTTAAAATTAATACTATATTAGTATTAGCTCCGCCTTTATTTTGTGCATATATAGAATATGAAAGCTTTAATCCCTTATTCATATTAATCTTTGTTTCTGAAATCTGATACAAATAGCTTGCATTGTTCTTTGATGTTATACCATCAATTGTTGTCATGTAATCACCGGTTTTGGCAATTTCATTTCTTTCAATCTTAACAGTTGCATTAACTCCGTCGTTGTTTACCTGCTTATCATTTTTAAAGCATGGGTCAACCGGATAATATCCACTGTTAGGATTTTTTTCTGAAGGACATTCCACATACTTACTTTCAAAACTGTTTCTGTAATAAATTGGTCCTTCTGACTGTGGTACCGGATTTTCCTTTACTGCCTCTCTTAATCCCTTAACCATCTTATTTGCTTCACCGACTACTCTTAACTGGAAGTCCTGTGAACACCAATATCCGTCACAACTTGCTGTTACAAACCACTGATCCTGTGGAATATCAAAGTAGTCACTGGCATTCTTTGCAATAGCTGTACCTTCATCATATTCATCAAACATTGCAATGTAGAATGATTTAATTCCTAACTGTTTAAGCTTGTATGCCTGATACCAGAAATTCTTTCCTGCATTTCGTGGCATTGCATTAGGAACATCAGTATCTCCACCATGCCATAATGCCCATGAGAAGCCTGAGAATAATACCGGATAATAATCTACATTATTTTCCCGACACCACTGCCAATGCTTTTCAATAAATGTTTTAAACAAACCATCTATTGCTGATTCTGAACTAATATTTGATCCAACCATCCAAGGTGAAATCATATCAACCTGTTTAAATATTCCTTCATATTTTGACATTGTAGCTGTGTTTGTACTCCAGTCTCTTCCTGTACCAAATATTACATAACATCCTCTATTATGGAAGAAATTAATCATTTCCTGATAATCTTCTACTCTGTCAGGTCTGCCTGAAACTGTTGTTCCCCAAAGACAAACAACAGGTTTTCCATCAACTGTTGCATAAGCATCTGAATTAGTCATCTGAAGCTGTTTTTCAATATTGTAAACCCAGTCAAATTTAATATCATTAACCCATGAACTAATTGATGTTGTGTCATTAGCATCTTTTATCTGATCTCCACCACTAATATCATACATAATGTAGAATAAGCTGTTATTATTTTCAGCAGCTTTCTGCATCTTGTATAATAATGTGTTCTGTGGTTCATCATACAATGTACGTCCTTTTATTGTTCCTGCAAATCTCTGAATTGCAGCACCGTCAATTCCATACTGACTCATCCATTTAAAATGTGTATTAATTACATTTTCGTTAGTTGAATCATATAACTTAGTTGGTTCTCCACTTCCAAGATTAGCAAATCCTGTCTGTGCAAGAGCACTTTCGTCGTATTCTTTTACATATGGGAAGTAATCTATTGATATGTGATTCTTTCTTGGCCAGCTTGTACCATCACTATCTGCTGAACCATAATCATAATGTCCCCATCCTGTATACTGTGTACCTGTTCCAAACCATGCCTGATATCCTGCAAAACTTTTTCCCGTAAACTCAGCATGTTCTGTTTTTCCCCTTCTGTTAGTAACCGGTTCAATATCCGGATTAACAGACTTCTTTATAATTTCTATCTTTGAAATATATGTTCCTGCGTTGCCATTTCCATATAGTCTAAAGTCATACTTTCCAAACTGCCCATGTCTAAATGATGCATCACTTATACATACTGAAGTTGAAGTCCACTTATTTGTTCCACCACGTAAAACAGATGCTGTCTTAAATTTAGTTGCACTTGTTTCTTTATCTGCGTCAAGGTCCGTTATCGTATTATATTGCACACCATAATAAGCATTTGTATTATCAAAATAAGTTATTCTAATCATTAAGTTATTATCATCTTTTGTAACTACATTATTTTCAACTGCAAAGTGTGCATATTCATACTGACCAAGTTTTATACATTTATTTCCATTGTATTCAACAAAGAATTTTTTCTGGTTAGCATTATTAATACTTAAATCTACGCTTAGGTCCTTACCTGATGGTGAGTCGCTGTTAAAGTCATACCAAGCTACTACTTCATTACTTTCTTTCACATCAACTGCTACCTTTTTTGTCATTCCAAATGATACATCATCAACATAAACACTTCCGCCTTTAGATGTATTAAATACAAGCTTCATATCTGTAATGTTATTCCAAATGTCAGCCGGATTGCTTTCTGTTGTATTGCCATTCTTTAATGATGTCATATCAAAAGTAACTGTGCTAAACTTATTGTCTGAACTTAATGTTACAGTATCGTTATTTACATTCTGTCCTGATTCAGGAATTACTGTATAAGTTTTATCACCACTTGTAATTTTTAAAGCAACATTTTTTGCTGCTTCATCTTTATTATTAATTTTAAAGCTTACATTTTTAAAGTTCCCATAGTCAATTATCTGACTTCCGTAAGTTACGATTGGTCCAACTGATGAAGTACCTGCACCATTCCATGTTAACTTGACAGATGCTTTTCCTTCTGATTTGACATTTGCATCGTAACTATATGTTCCGTTTTCTGCTTTCCATGCAGGTCTTATTCCAAGACTCTGATTTGCAGCATCAGGATTGTCCTTGTCATATACCCACACATCCTCGTCACCATAAATCCAATCAATAGATGTAAAATATGTAATATCCTTTGTTGGATTATATGTTGTATCTGTTCCGGTAACTGTCTGTGTTCTAAATGGTGCAATTGGAATTCCTGCACTGTTTTTTACATTACAGCCATAATTAAAGTTGTTAAATCCGTAGTTTACGTTTTTAGGATTTTCAACCCTCTCATTATATACTTTAATTACGTTATTTCCTACTATCTCTGCTTTTGCATTAACGTAAATTCCATCACTTCCGGCTATTGAAAATCCATGTACAGTATTTCCTCTTCCGTTTATAATAGAAAGTCCTTTTCCTACATAATCAAATGTAAGATAAATAGCATTCCCTTTAATCTGCATGGATTTATAAATTGGTGCTGTATAAACATCACCACCGCCATAAACCATATTCATAGCTGCCGTGCAGAATCTTTCTCCTACAGGTTGTTTAGTTCTAGGATGAATTGCTGCTGATGAAACACCATCCTTAACATGAACTAATGGTAAATCATAAATAGTTATCATTGACATATTATTGTTTTTGTTTTCAACAAATGATCTACTCATTGCTGTAGCTAAGTATCCTAAATGTTCCATGTTTTTATTTCCCTGATCATACTGACCCGGGGCAACCTGTGTGAAAATAAAAGGCATTGAATTATTTTCAAATCCAAATTTTTCACTCCATGTTTTCTTTAATAAGGTTAACTCTTTATCGTAAATTTCTGAACGTCCACTATTACTTTCACCCTGATACCAGATTGCACCTGCTATCTTAAAGTTTGTAAGTGGTCCAACCTTCTGATTGTAAAGTGTTGACATTGTTCCGGCTGTATCAGACCAAAACTCTTCATCATAATAAAGTCCTCTTTTTTCTAATTCTTTTATTAATGATGCATCACCTTCAATACCATCTCTTGGAATCCATCCTTCAATAACTGTTCCACCTATTGGTGTATTTAAAACACCTACAGGTACATTTAATTTTGCCTGCAGATTCTTTGCAAAAGAATATGCTACTGCTGACATTTTATTAACAGCATTTACATCATTTCCTTTACCCCAATATGCTCCCTCAACATCGTAATTAGGGTTTAATGGTTGCGCTCCTGTCTGTCCTGCCGGATATGTTGGTTCAAGGAAAAATCTTAAGTTGGAATTGTTTGCATTTGCAAGTATATTCTCCCTGTCCATATCCATATATACTGTTAATGCCATATTTGACTGCCCACATGCAAGCCATAGTTCACCAATCAAAATATCCTTAACAGTTTTTATTAAAGTTCCGTTATCATATACCTGTAATGAATATGTGTCATAACTTCCCTTCTGTTGCTGTAAATTAGCTTTCCAATTTCCGTCTGTTCCCACCGCTACAGTACTTTCTGTCACAGTCTGACCCTGTTTGTTAATAAGTTTGACATTTATGTTATTTCCGGCCTTACCTGTTCCCCATACTGTAATAGGTTTATTTTGTTGGAACATCATTCTATCACTAAAAATTGTTGGAACAGTACACTGATTAGTATTATCAATTAATTTTATATTGTTTATTTTGATTTTAATCTTGTCCGTAAATGTTGTATGTACAAAATAAATTCTCATATAATTTATCTTTGAGTAATCAATTTCCCCTGCTCCGGCCTCTGCGTTAGAAATATTTAGTGTATATGTATTCTTTCCATTTTTCCATGGAAAATTTTTCATATTAAACTGAACCATCTGATCTGTAGCGGAACCTGCACTTGATAATTCAATAAACTGTTTTCCGTTATTGTATAATAATGGTGATACATCTCCCGGATTAGTTAAGTTTTCTACTTCTATATCCATCTGTAATTGCATCTTTTCAGGATTATGCTTTGATATGTCTATTGGAGTAGTCATCTTGTACTCGTCACCTACATAAGCTGCAGACTCTATTGTTTTATCCATTGTTAAAGGAACTGACCCTACATTATAAGTAGTATCCCATTTTTTTACTTCAGGTTCAGTTGCTTTTTCAGCTTTTCTTGATGTGTCAACTATACATACATCTTTAAGTCTTAATGACTGATATCCAATATCCTTTGGTAATCTTGTAAGACATAGTCTAAACCATGTAATCTTCGACGGATCAAAATTTGACTTTTTAGTTCCTACTGAAAACGGAATAAGTACATCATTCCATTCACCTGCAACCAAATCACTTCCATCTGCTCTCTTTAAATTCTTCACAGGAAGGTTTACATAAGAATCTAAATCCAACTGTGCATCAGCTATTTCTAAAAAGCTTGCCAAATTCTTATACGTAAAGATTTCTAATGGATTTCTTTCTCCTTCTACCTGTTTTACAAAAACTTTCATGCTTAATGCTAAATTCTTTTCATCAACATTTGAAACGTCAATATTTAAGTTTCTTATGTATGTCTGATAAGTAATTGTGCCATCAGCATTTTCACTTCTTGGTACCTGTATTTTTTCGTATATTGTAGACAAAACATAATTGTCCATAATATTCTTTGTCTCTGCTTTTACCAAACAATCATTGTTCATAAGCAAAGACATTACAAGTATAAAAAGCATGGCTGTCATCCTGTATAGCCATATTCCCCTTTTCCTTGTTTTTTTCATTTTCTTCCTCCTATAAATAACAACTTACTAACATTCTTATTTTAGTTGAATCGTTTTTAGTTTAAAAATACAAAATATTGTATATACTTATAAATTTTCTTTATAAGAAGAAGTTCTTTTATAAAAAAAGGGGTTTGGGAAGTCTGATAGATTTATCTGAATATAAAGAAATAAAACTCTTTATAAAAACGGTACCATATACACCGGGATATAATAAATTCCGTTTTTCCATTTGTAATCCTTTGTATGAACAACATATTTGTTACATATACGATTACTAAACTTGTTGCAAAATACATCAAGTGATTTATGTGTTCTATAATTGCCGGATTTCACCTCTAATGGACATATCTTATCTTTAACCGAAGTTAAAAAATCAATCTCATACAAATGATTTGAAGTTTTACTTTTCATCGTGTAATAAAATAAATTATTACCTTTTGCTATTAGCATCTGTGCCACAACATTTTCATAGACATATCCTAAATTTACATCCAGTTTATCCGAAAGTAACTTATTATAAATAATATTCTCCGTATATTTTTTATCCTTAAATGCCAAAGTTATAAATAGACCCACATCAGAATTAAACAATTTATATCGTCCTGCATCCTTTTCCAATGCCATTCCCACATCAGGATTATTAGCATGATATGCAATATTTACAGTGTACGAACTGAGCATATCAGGAATCAGCTTTCTTACCTTCTCAGAGCGAACCCCCTCTCTTGCACTTGAGAGAATATATCTTGATGCATTACCACTAAGATTAGCAGGTATGGCATCATAAATATCTCCAGCAAGACCGGTTCCATCTATCTTCACAAAATCTTCTTCATATAAGTCTACAATTTCTCTTTTAGTTTCATCAACCAATTGCAAATTATTTTTCCCTATATACGTTTCTATGGCCTGTGGCATTCCACCAACAAGCATATACAATCTGAATATCCGCATCAGGTTTCTATGCATTGCATTCCCAGCAGGCTTTTTGTTCTTTATAAGATGCCTTATTGTTTCCGCTGATACCTCATCTCCTATTGCCCATAAGAACTCCTCAAAATTCATAGGAAACATAGATATTTTATGTTCTTCGCTTGGAATCAAAATATCCTTTGTATTCTTTTTTATTGATAATAAAGAGCCTGTTTCAATATACTTATATCTTCCATCCGCAACGAGATATTTAATTGCCTGCCTAGCCTTTGGAAATAACTGAACTTCATCAAAAATAATTACCGACTCTTTCTCATATAACCTGATTTCCATTAACTGCTGCAATTGCAAAAAGAAAAAATCCAGATCATACGTGTCATCAAATAGGTCAATAATTGCCTTACTTGTATGAGCAAAGTCAATGAGAATATATGATTTAAACTCTTTTTTTGCAAATTCCTCTGCAATAGTTGATTTACCGACTCGTCTTGCCCCCTTTATCAAGAGTGCGTATTTATCGCTTCTGTTCTATTTCCACTCATATATTTCATCGTATATTTTTCTTTTAAAAACTGGTTTATCCATGCATAAATCCACCTTTCCACCACAAGTATAACGCAAATCCCCATTCATGTAAGCCAAAATTATGGTCAAATCCCCATTAATTTTCTCGCATTTTTTACCCATATCCCCTTTCGTTTTCTTAACTATTAGATTTTAGTCTATTTCTTCATTTTCTTATTATGCACAGGTAAGTTCTTTCTAATCGTTATATTTACCAGTATAATGTGAAAATATGCACTGTCAGTAGTTTGGTGTAAATCATAAAAAACACCCCAGGACAAAGTCCTGAGGTGTAATATACTTTTCTGAAACGCCCTGAAGCGTTCTTGATTGTAAAATTGACTATCGCTTGCTAAACTGTGGTGCTCTACGAGCTGCTTTAAGACCTGGTTTCTTTCTTTCTTTCATTCTTGAATCTCTCGTTAAGAATCCAGCTTTCTTAAGAATTGGTCTGTAAGCATCTGAATCTACCTGAAGTAATGCTCTTGAGATACCGTGTCTGATTGCACCAGCCTGTCCTGTATATCCACCACCGTGTACTGTGATGATTACATCAAACTTATCAACAGCATCGATTGCTGCTAATGGCTGACGTACGATAACCTTTAATGTTTCTAATCCGAAGTATTCATCAATACTTCTCTTATTAATTGTTATATTTCCTTTACCAGGCATTACATATACTCTTGCAATGCTGCTTTTTCTTCTACCTGTTCCATAATACTTTTCTGTAGCCATTGTTATTTCCTCCTCTCAGTTAACTAAAATGTTAATTCTTCTGGTTTCTGAGCTGCGTGTGGATGCTCTGGTCCAGCATAAACAAAAAGTTTCTTAATCATTGCTCTTCCTAAAGGTCCCTTTGGAAGCATGCCTTTAACTGCAAGTTCAATAACACTTTCAGGCTTCTTATCAAGCTTTTCTTTTAATGTCATTTCTTTCATACCACCAACGTAGTCTGAATGACGATAGTAAATCTTCTGTTCTAATTTCTTACCTGTTACTGTGATTTTATCTGCGTTTGTAATAATTACATAGTCACCTGTGTCGATATGAGGTGTGAACTGTGGTTTGTTCTTTCCTCTTAAAATCTTAGCAACTTCTGATGACAAACGACCTAATGTATATCCTGTAGCGTCAACTACATACCATTTTCTTTCAATATCTGATGGACTAGCCATATATGTTTTCATTGGTTTACCTCCTGAAATTTTGCTTTTCTAAAAAAATTTATGTGTTAAATGTCCGTACCGGGGCTTTGGCTAGGGCATAAAACTATCGTGCATACCTTGTCACAATAAATGATTATACGGTATTTAATATTTGCTGTCAAGAGTCTTTTTCGTTTATTTAAGCTTTCTTTATATCCATTTATTAAAGCTTTTATAAAAGTTCTTTATTTACGCTTTATTATCATTTATGAACAATTATATATAGCTTACTCACTATACTTTATTTTCATTTATGAATATTTTTTACGTAACTTATTCACTATACTCTATTCCAACTAGCGTAAGACCGCACGCCGGAGCTTTAGGGCCTGCAACATATCTGTCTTTTGCCTCTATTATTTCCTTTACATGTTCCGGCGGATAAACTCCAAGTCCTACCTTTATTAATGTACCAACGATTATTCTTACCATATTGTATAAGAAACCATTTCCTGTAATTCTGATTGATATTACATCATCTCTTTTGTTTACACTAAGAGAATATACCGTTCTTACAGTACTTTCTACCTGACTTCCTGCTGAGCAAAAGCTGGCAAAGTCGTGTTCTCCAACTATGTACTCTGCTGCCTCTTTCATTTTCTGTTCATCCAAAGGCATATACATAAAATGTGTGTAAAACCTTTGCAATGGATCAGGGAACCTTCTATTTAAAATCTTATATTCATATGTTTTTGTGCTATCTCTGTATCGTGGATGCCAATCAAGTGGGACTTCATCTGATTTTTGGATTCTAATATCGTTAGGCAATCTTTGATTAAGTGCAAAAGATATTTTTTCTGCAGGAATCCTTGTTTCCGTATCAAAAACAGCTACATTTCCCATTGCATGTACCCCTGAATCAGTACGGCTTGCACCTATAACTGCAATTTCTTCATTTAATAAATCTTTTAATGCTTTATTAAGAACTTCTTCAACAGTTATTCCGTTAATCTGCACTTGCCAACCGCAGTAATTGGTTCCATCATAAGCAATTATTAACCTTACTCTCTTCATTTGCGTTCCTTTATTAACATTTATTCGACTAATATTAACATATTTATGGTTGTAATGTTATTAACCATAAAATTAGTACCTAAAATTATTGCTATAATCAAAAAACATACAACATATGCATATGCATCATGTCTATTATAGCTTAAAGGTTTCATTTTTGTTCTTTCACCGCCGTGATAACATCTTGCTTCCATTGCAGTTGCCAAATCAGCAGCTCTTCTAATTGAAGATACAAAAAGTGGTATTAATATAGGTATTAAGCTTTTCGCCCTCTGCAATATATTTCCTGTATCAAAACTGGCACCTCTTGCCTTTTGTGCCTTAGTTATCTTGTCTGTTTCTTCCATTAAAGTAGGAATAAATCTTAATGCCAAAGACATTACCATAGCTATTTCATGTACAGGAAATTTGATTACGTTCAAAATTCCAAATGATTTTTCAAGACCGTCCGCTAAATCGTTAGGTGTTGTTGTTAGTGTCATAACTGATGTTCCAACTACTAATAGCACAAGTCTTATCGCCATATAAACACCTTTTATAATTCCCTGTTTTGTTATTGTAAAAATAAGGAAATGGACAATCACATCTCCCGGCGTAAGAAAAATATTAAAAACTACACTTAACAGCATAATAAAAATAATCCCTCTTATGCCTTTCATCATCTTCTTAAAAGGTACCTTTGACATCTTTATTACTATTCCCAGAAATAACGTAATCAGTCCATAACCAATTACATTGTTAATCATAAAAACCATTACTACAAAAACTAACGTTCCAAAAAGTTTAACTCTTGGGTCCAGTTTATGTATTACTGAATCTTCCGGATAATATTGTCCAATTGTTATATCTACCATTTTATCTTCCTAAACTTTTCAATATACTTTCCTTTGCTTCTTCCAGATTAATAATATTTTCATCAACATCAAGTCCATCCTCCTTAAGCTGATGCATAATATATGTTATCTGAGGAGCCGCAAGACCTATTTGTTCTAACTTTTTATAATGTTTAAAAACATTATGTGGGGCATCATCATACATAACCTGCCCCTTATTCATTACAATAATTCTTTCGGCGTAGTTAGCTACATCCTCCATACTATGAGAAACAAGGACTATTCCTATTCCTTTTTTTTCTCTAAGCTCTTTTAGACGATTTAATATTTTATCCCTACCTGCCGGATCAAGACCTGCTGTTGGTTCGTCTAAAATAAGTATTTCCGGATTCATTGCAAGCACTCCCGCTATTGCCACTCGTCTCTTCTGACCACCTGACAGTTCAAAAGGAGTTTTCTCGTACAATTCTTCTCGTACACCAACAAGCTGTAAGGCTTCTTTTGCCTTTTCTATTGCCTGTTCCTTTGTGCAGCCCTGATTCAGCGGTCCAAAACAAACATCTTTTATAACTGATTCCTCAAATAACTGATGTTCAGGATACTGAAATACAAGTCCTACCTTACATCTTAAACTTCTTATGTCAAAGCCCTTATCTGCAATGTTTTTTCCATCATAATAAACATTTCCCGATGTTGCTTTCTCTAAACCGTTAAAATGCTGTATTAATGTAGACTTGCCTGATCCTGTGTGACCGATAATAGCTACAAACTCGCCTTTATTAATTTCTAAATTAACATTATTTAATGCTTTTGTTTCAGAACTTGTTCCGGCTCCATAAACAAAACTTACATCTTCTAATTTTAATGACATATTCCTTACCTGTTTTCGTTTATTTGCATCATTAATTCTTCCACTGTCAAAATTCCGTCTTCTATATTAAGACCACTCTTTTTAAGCATATAAGCCAATTCTGTAACCTGTGGTACTTCAAGGCCAAGACTTTTAAGCTTTTCAACATGTGAAAAAACTTCCTTTGGATTACCCTGCATAACAAGTTTTCCCTTGTCCATAACAAAAACCCTGTCCGCCTTAATTGCCTCATTCATATGATGAGTTATAAGAATAATTGTTATCCCCTTTTCTTCATTAAGACTGTGAAGTGTGTCTATTACCTCATTTCTTCCAACAGGATCAAGCATTGCCGTAGGCTCATCCAAAACAATACATTTAGGTTCCATTGCTATAATTCCTGCAATTGCCACTCTCTGCTTCTGTCCACCTGACAGTTTAAGTGGTGACTTATGTCTGAACCTTGTCATATTTACACTTCCAAGAGCTCTTTCAACTCTTTTCCATATTTCAGCAGTAGGCACCTGTATGTTTTCAGGTCCAAAAGCCACATCCTCTTCAACCATAGTCGCCACAATCTGATTGTCAGGATTTTGGAATACCATTCCTGCTGTCTGTCTGATGTCCAAAACTCTTTCCTCATTAGTTGTCTCTATGCCGTCAATCCATACTGAACCTTCTGTTGGCATAAGCAACGCATTAATGTGTTTTGCCAATGATGATTTACCTGAACCGTTATGTCCCAATATGGTTATAAACTGTCCTGCCTCAACATCAAAACTTACATTATCAATTGCCCTAAACTTTGAGTCTTCTTCTTCATCAATGTAATCATGAATTAAATTTTTTATTTTTAAAATTCCCAAGATTTTTCTCCTGTTTTTATTTTAAAATCCATTACTTTATCTTAACTCATTCATTGTATTGTATTTGCGTAAATTTTGCAACTTTAATATATTAGTCTGTTTTTGTTTATATTATTATTATTTACTGTATTTCTTGAACTTAAAATACTTTTATGCTATTTTATTTGAGGAGGTAAATGAAGTGAATACGAAAAAAAATAAATTAATTAATATACTAAAAAAAGCCGGACTTTATATTTCTAATCACCGTCAGTATATTTATCCGGTCATTCCATTTTTTCTTATGGATTTAATTACCCGATTATGGGCATACAAAGTCGACTATTACCCTGCATATTATCCGGTGCCAAACTTATTCACCATATTGTGGATAGTGCTTTTTATGGGAATAATCACTTCTTTAAAAGGAAAGGGTTCAAAAATAGCCTATTGGATATTTTTTATAATAAGTTTTGCCCTGTTCCTTACTAATTGCATTTACTATTCAATGACATCACTTGTTTTCGGTTTTAACTTATTGGAATTGAGGGACGAGGGAAGTTCTTATATTTTGGACACAATCCTTAATACCAACCCTTTGATATATGTATTTGCAATAGCATTAATTGTAATCGGAATTATTACAGGGAAGAAATTACCTGCTAATGACAAATGTAAGCCTAAACGCTTTCTTAAAGTTTTTGTATTTTTCCTTGTTTTACACACTCTCACACCTTTCCTGTTGGGACATGCAAACAACAACCTAAAATGGAACAATTTTAAGAACGCAAGAAATATTTATAACAACTTTAGTGATTGTAACAAGAGCTTGAAGATTTCAGGTTTATATGAATACAGTGTTAGAAACTTTTACTTCACTTTCTTAAAACCGGAAGAAGAAATAAGTGATGAAGACCAGAAATTCCTTGATAGTATTTATAAAGCAGAGGATACTAAAGAAGAAAATGCTTATACAGGCAAGTTTAAAGGCAAAAATCTTATTTTCCTTCAATTAGAAGGAATGGATACATGGATGCTTACAAAGAAGACTACACCTAACTTATATAATCTTAGAAAACATTCAATTGATTTTTCTAATCATTATTCAATTTATACAGGTGGCGGTTCAACATTTAATTCAGAGTTTGCAGTTAATACAGGTTTTACAACTCCTATTTCATACATAGAAAATGTTTACTCTTTTAGCAAAAATACTTTTCCTTATACTATGGCAAGATTGTTTAAGGAACAGAATTACAGCGTAAATGCTTTCCATATGAATAAAGGTGAGTTTTATTCAAGAGATATTAACTACAAAAGCTGGGGCTATGATAATTATTACGGCTTACAGGATATTCAGAAGTACAATGATGAACGTTATGTTCTTGACAGAGAGTTGATTTTAAACAAAACTTTCTATAATAAGATTTTTAAACAGAAAGGCAACTTTGTTAACTATATTATAACTTACTCACCACACACTCCTTTCACTACTGAAAAGGAAGTTGGAAAAATTCTTGCTGAAGAAAAATATGGTAAGGGCAACATTCCAAAATTATCTGAAGAAGATTGTGCGAAAATGGCTGCATCTGAAACCGACAATATGGTTGGTCTTCTTATTCAGGCACTTAAAGATAATGGCTTATATGACAACACTGTAATCGTTGCTTACGCTGACCATTACTTATACACACTTGATGATAAATCAATACTTGATAAATATAAAGAAACTTCAAACAACTTAATCAACCACACTCCTTTCTTTATTTGGAGCAGTGATTTAGGCCAGTTAACAAGTATTAGCAAAGTTAATATGCAGATGGATATTTTGCCTACTGTATTAAATCTTTTCGGTATTGACTACAACAGCAATAATTATATTGGTCATGATATTTTAAGCAATGATTTTAAAGGATATGCTTTCTTCTCCGATTACTCATGGTATGACGGAAAAGTATACGTTGAGAATCAGCAGATTACAAATGGCAAAAAAATGAGTAAGAACAAGCTTGATTCAATGAACAATCTGATTTCTGATGTTATAAAAAAGAACGATTTGACGCTAAAATATGACTATTTCAAATCAAAATAGTTCTTTATAATAAATTTATTTAATAGACTTAATATTCAACTATTGATTTCTGTTAAATGATAACATAAAAAGAACCGATGGAACTTACAAATTCCAATCGGTTCTTTTTATGTTGATTATTTTATTACTTCTTTTATTTCTAATAATCTCTTACGCAATAATTTTAGTCTTAGTTCTTTTACTAATAATTATTTTAATCCTGCGATATATCGTCAATTGTGATTTCACTTTTGTGTGGAATAGGTTTCCATTCAACTTTCTTAAACAAAGCTACGTACTGAGTATATCTTCCGATAATATCAAATGTAGGCCATGTAAAGCAATACAAAATCTTCTTCCATATGCTTATCTTTGGCATACGCTTGTTTTCTATTATAAATAAATATACAGCTTCTAATGTTTTAAAGAAATACAATCCTATTCTATAATAAATTCTAACCCATATTTCAATTAAAATGGTTAATACATAGGTTTCCGCTCCCGCAGGCAATGAAACCGTTATATCTCCGAAAATATGAGTGATTCCATGAGCAAGCCATGTGCTGTTATAAAGTATTCTTATATTATCAAGTCCAAACTGAGAACAGAAGAACGGATAAAGTATAAGATATACAATAATCCATCTGAATATATTAATAATATTCTTAGGCAATAACTGGGCAAATGTATCAAAAGACATAAATCTGTGTCTAATTGTTCTCCATGTGTAATTATACCACTTGTCATCATCATATCTCTGGGTATGAGTATCAATAAAGATATTCTTAAACAATCCCCATCCACTTTCGGCAAATGCCTGCAAATGACCTTTAGACCATCTTAAACGCTGTCTTAAAGCTACTTTTAAGCTTACCGGCTGTTCATCATAAAATATTGCCTCATCATTATATGAAATCTCATAGCCCTCAACAACACAGTCTGCTGTTAAAGCTCTATCTTCTGTTAATGAAGTATACTTCCATCCGTCTTTTACAATCTCACTGGCAAAAAGGAATCCTGTTCCCTGAATATTTGTTGCCAAATGTAAAAATGATCTTGCTCTATGTCTTGTTCGTATTGACCTTAACCAATGTAATGCATATGTTGATGCAATCCAGTTTTCACTGAAATTCTTTGTTGCTCTGTAAGAAGTTATAATCTTCTCCCCTGCGTCAAAAGAATCATTCATTCTTGATATGTAATCTTTCTTTAAAAGATTATCTGAATCAAATATAAAATAGCCTTCAAAAGATGTAATGCCATAATCTCTCTGAATCTGCTCAAATAAGTATTTTAAGGCAAACCCTTTTGTCCTCTCATCAGGATTATGATGTTCATAACAAATGGCACCCTTCTCTCTTGCAATCTGTGCTGTGTTATCAGTACAATTGTCTGCTACGACAAATATAGTAATTAAGTCCTGTGGATAATCCTGCTTCTTTATACTATTAATAAGGTTTCCAATTACGGTTTCCTCATTACGTGCCGGTATTAATATTGCATATTTATGATTATGTTCTGCCCTTTTAAACTTTCTTGTTACGAAAAGTCCTAAAACTTTATATGGTTTGTCCTGGATAACAAATAAGGCCATTAATGTGCCTATCATTCCTGAAATAGCCAAGGCCGGTCCATATGCCCTACTCATAATGTCTGCAAGACTTCCAAACAAATTAACTGCTAATATATACATTCTTTAACCTCTCTTAAGTAAATACGTATTACACTATACTAAGTAAATTTACAAAATGCAAGCAAATTTTTTAAGATTACAGAATTGTAAAAGTTTAAAACCAGCCATAATCTGTGTAATCTTTTTTTAACATCTTAATCATTTTTCTCTTAACTAATCATTTTTTTCAAAAAGAAAGATAGGCAAACAATACTGTCTGCCTATCTGTATATAACATTGTTTATGATTATTTCATAAATTATACTAATTCAAGTAATACTTCCATAGCTGCATCACCTTTACGCTGGCCAATCTTAACGATTCTTGTGTAGCCACCCTTACGGTCTGCATACTTAGGAGCGATTTCATCGAATAACTTGTTTGTTAAGTCAACTTTCTTTGTGTCTTTCTTCTTTCCAGTATTGTCTGTTACTGTGTAAAGAACTTTGTTCATCTGACGTCTAGCGTGAAGACGTGAAGGCTGATCTTTCTTAATAGTTTTCTTAACTTCATCGAAAACTGTTACTTTCTTACCATCAACAACTTCTTTAACTCTCTTGCCATCTTTGTCTTTACGAGCAACCTTAGCTGTTACTTCAACTTCATCAAAATTGTCTTTTTCCTTAACTGCTAATGCAATAAGTCCTTCAGCAACTTTGCTGATTTCTTTAGCTCTAGCTTCTGTTGTGACAATCTTACCGTTATTTAAAAGACTTGTAACCTGACCTCTAATTAAAGCTTTTCTTTGACTTGAAGTTCTTCCAAGTTTTCTATAACCTGCCATTTTTTTACCTCCAATTTTCGTAACGCCCCCTACTATTAGTCGGCGGCATGTCATAAGTATTTATTAAGGATATTAAGTAACTATCCTTAACAAACTGACATTTATTAGTTTTCGTCGCTTGGTCTCAATCCAAGGCCGAGTTCTTTTAACTTAGCAAGTACTTCTTCTAATGACTTACGACCAAGGTTTCTTACCTTCATCATATCTTCTGAAGTCTTATTTACTAATTCCTCAACTGTATTGATACCTGCTCTCTTCAAACAATTGTATGAACGAACTGATAACTCTAATTCATCTATGTTCATCTCTAACACTTTATCAATTTCATCATCAACCGGTTCTGCAATTACTTCAATATCCTTTGAAGTTTCAGACAAATCGATGAATAACTTTAAGTGTTCGCAAAGAACTTTTGACGCTAAGCTTACGGCTTCATCAGTATCTAATGTACCATTTGTGTAAACGTCTAATGTAAGTTTATCAAAGTCTGTAACCTGACCAACACGAGTGTTCTGTACTGACATATTAACTCTTTCTACTGGAGTGTAGATTGAATCAACTGCAATAACACCGATTGGTAAGCTATCATTCTTGTTCTTTTCTGAACTTACATAACCTCTACCCTTAGTAATGATTAATTCCATACTAAGCTTGCTATCTGCACCACCGTTAAGTGTTGCGATAACTAAGTCCGGATTTAAAATCTCGATATCAGAATCAACCTGGATGTCTGCAGCAGTTACTACGCAGTCTCCTGTTACATCAATATGTGCAACCTTAGGTTCATCTGTTGTACTATTGTTCTTGATTTCAAGCTGTTTGATGTTTAATACAATCTCTGTAACATCTTCTTTTACACCAGGCACTGAGCTAAATTCATGGAGAACTCCATCAATCTTAATCTGGCTTACAGCAGATCCCGGTAATGATGAAAGCATAATCCTTCTTAAAGCATTACCAAGTGTTGTACCATAACCTCTTTCAAGTGGTTCTACTACAAACTTACCGTATCTTCCATCGTCTGACTTTTCTACTAAAATATTGGGTTTTTCAAAATCGAACACTAATTAGCCCCTCCTTTATTGGGAATTGCTTAAACCTATTGTAAAATAATATAAATAAATAATAAATCTTATTTAGAATATAATTCGACAATAAGCATTTCATCTACAGGTACATCAATTTCATCTCTCTTAGGGAGTTCTTTGATTTCACCTTTAAGATTTTCCTGGTCTACTTCAACCCATGCTGGGACTGTTCTTCCACCAGTAACTTCGATGATATCTTTGTATCTCTGAGAACCTTTGCATTTCTCTTTGATTTCGATAACATCACCAACTTTGATTAAATAAGAAGGAATGTTAACCTGCTTACCATTTACTAAAACATGCTTATGATCAACTATCTGTCTAGCTTCTTTTCTTGTTCTTGCAAATCCCATACGGAAAATAACATTGTCAAGTCTAGTTTCTAATATAATCATAAGATTTTCACCTGTCATGCCAGGTTTCTTCTGTGCTTTCTGATAATAATTTCTGAAAGGCTTTTCTAACACGCCATAAATGAATTTAGCCTTCTGCTTTTCTCTTAACTGAAGTCCGTATTCACTCATTTTTCTGCTAGATCTGTTTAAATTTCTATTTGATTTCTTATCTATTCCTAAATAAATTGGATCTAAACCAAGTGATCTACATCTTTTAAGAACAGGAACTCTATTTACTGCCATTTAATTATTCCCTCCTAAATTAGACTCTTCTACGTTTTGGTGGGCGACATCCATTATGTGGAACTGGTGTTACATCCTTAATGCTTGTAACTTCAAGACCGCATGTAGCAAGCGCACGAATAGCTGCTTCTCTACCTGATCCTGGACCCTTAACCATAACATCTACTGTTTTTAAACCGTGTACTAAAGCTGCTTTAGTTGCAGTTTCTGCTGCCATCTGAGCTGCATAAGGAGTAGATTTCTTTGAACCTCTAAATCCCAGACCGCCAGCACTTGCCCATGATAAAGCATTTCCTTCTGCATCTGTTAATGTAACAATTGTATTGTTAAATGATGCCTGAATATGTGCCTGTCCGTGTTCAACGTTTTTCTTAACACGCTTTTTTGTCACTTTCTTTGTAACTTTCTTAGCCATTTTCTAAACTAACCTCCCTTATGGGTTTCTACTATTTTTTCTTGTTTGCTACAGTTCTCTTAGGACCTTTTCTTGTTCTGGCATTGTTCTTTGTATTCTGGCCACGAACTGGAAGTCCTCTTCTATGACGGATACCTCTGTAGCATCCAATTTCCTGTAATCTCTTAATGTTTAATGCGATTTCTCTTCTTAAATCACCTTCAACTGTCTGACTTGCATCGATAACATCGCTAATCTTTTTAACTTCATCATCTGTCAAATCCTTACAACGTGTGTCTGGATTAACACCAGCTTCAGTTAAAATTCTCTTTGAGCTTGTAAGACCGATACCATAAATATAAGTCAAGCCAATTTCAACTCTCTTTTCTCTTGGTAAATCAACACCTGAAATACGAGCCATGTGTATAACCTCCATTAGTTAATTTGCATGAATATATAAATTACGTAGCCCGTGTTACCACGTCTGAAATGTTGTACGCACCCATATTATTCATATACTTTATTAGTTTCTGTACGAAGTATAATTTCTTCGTCATCCGGCATAATAAGATAACTACTTGACTTCTTATCTCATAACTATGCCCAATTGGCCAACCTGTTTCAGCAATATATAAGTGGTTGGCAGGTAGGTTTTCCCTACATATTTGATAGTAACTTTTTCGTTACTGCAGCCGCATCTTCATAAAGTTATGACTATGCATAACTATAGACGCACAAACAAGTGAACAATATCTAATCATTCACTTTCAATCCAATCATTATCCCTGACGCTGTTTGTGCTTTGGATTTTCACAGATAACTCTGACAATCCCTTTTCTTTTAATGACTTTGCATTTTTCGCAAATTGGTTTAACTGATGATCTAACTTTCACAGTATCTTCTCCTTTCACAAAAAAGTCCAGGTAATATAGTATCATATAAAAACTAATATTACAACATTTTTTTAAAATTTTTTTAAATTTATTTTTTATCCCATAAAATATGGGTTCGTGAGCGTTTTGTTCACAACTTTTAATAAACAACGCCTCTTCGATTCCGTGCTTCGCACTTCATCTCAGTGCGCTTACGCGCAACATATGTGAAAAGTTAAATCGAAAATCTCATGCAAGCATGGATTTTCGATTTATCTTTTCACATGCGTTGTTTATTTATCACGCCAGATGATTCTTCCTTTTGAAAGATCGTATGGTGACATTTCAATTGTTACTTTGTCACCAGGAAGAATCTTAATATAGTTCATTCTTAACTTTCCGCTAATGTGAGCAAGTACTATGTGTCCGTTTTCTAATTCTACACGGAACATAGCGTTAGGAAGTTTTTCTACAACTGTTCCTTCTATTTCAATTACATCTGCTTTTGACATTTTTTATCCTCCATTTTTTAATCAGTTTTTTATAATGATAAAATTTCAGGTTCACCCTTTGTAATAAGGATTGTATTTTCATAATGTGCCGAAAGTGAACCATCATCTGTAACTACAGTCCAGTCATCATCTGTCCACGCAACATCAGGTCTTCCAATATTAATCATTGGTTCTATTGCCAATGTCATTCCGGCTTGAAGCTTCATACCTTTTCTCTTTTGTCTAAAGTTAGGTATCTGTGGATCTTCATGCATTTCTGTTCCTATACCGTGTCCAACTAAATCTCTTACAACACCATATCCAAACTTTTCGGCATAGTCGCCAATTGCTGCTGAAATGTCATATAAATGATTTCCTTCTTTTGCAAATTTGATTCCTTCAAAAAAGCTCTGTTTTGTAACATCTATAAGTTGCTGTGCTTCTTTACTTATTTCTCCAATAGCAATTGTTCTTGCTGCATCAGACTGATATCCTTTATAAATAACACCTGTATCCAAGCTTACTATATCACCATCTCTAATGATTTTGTCTTTGCTTGGTAATCCATGAACTACTTCATCGTTAATTGATATACAAACTGATCCGGGATATCCTTCATATCCTAAAAATGAAGGGATACATCCATATCCTCTGATTATCTCTTCGCAAATCTTATCTATCTGATAAGATGTCATTCCGGCTTTTACTTCCTGTGCAAGTTCTTCGTGAACTTTCGCAAGAATTTTTCCGGCTTCTCTCATTAATTGAATTTCTCTTTCTGACTTAATTGTAACTGCCATAGCTTTATGCTCCTAAAATTTCAACTATTGCTTTAAAAACATCTTTCATATCAACTGTTCCATCAACACTCTTTAAGATGCCCTGTCCCTTATAATAATCTATTAATGGCTGTGTCTGATTGTGATATACTTCAAGACGGCTTAAAACTGTTTCAGGCTTATCATCATCTCTTACGATAAGTTCTCCGCCACATGTATCACATTTTCCTTCTACTTTTGTTGGATTATATACTACATGATATGTTGCACCACATCCAACACAGGCTCTACGGCCACCCATTCTTCTAACAATGTTTTCATCAGGCACTTCAACATCAATTGCGAAATCAACTTTATCACCAATTGCCTTAAGTGCATTGTCTAATGCTTCTGCCTGTGGAATTGTTCTAGGGAAACCGTCTAAAACATAACCATTCTTGCAATCGTCTTCTTTAAATCTATCAATAACTAAATCTACTACCAATTCATCAGGAACTAACTGTCCTGCATCAATATAAGTTTTAGCTTTTTTTCCTAATTCTGTTCCATTTTTAATATTTGCTCTAAAAATATCTCCTGTCGAGATATGTGGTATGCTGTACTTTTCAGCAATCATCTTTGCCTGTGTGCCTTTTCCTGCACCAGGTGCTCCTAACATTATAATTTTCATATTCTTATTTCCTCTCACCAAAACAAATTCAACTACTTTTTTCTAGCAATCAAGGGGATAGCCTAAAAGAAGGCTGTCCCCTTAAAAAATCTACTAGAAAATACCTTTTACAGTACTGTAACTACGTTCTGTTATCATTGACTTAATTGTCTGAAGTGTTTCTAAAATAACACCTACGATAATGATAATTGATGTACCACCAAATCCAACGTTAGCTCCTGTAAGACCTGACGCAAGAATTGGAATAACAGCTACTATAATAAGTCCAACTGCACCAATAAATATAATGTAGTTTAAGATTTTTGTTAAGTATTCAACTGTTGGTTTACCACTTCTGATACCAGGGATAAATCCACCTCTATCGTTAAGGTTTTTAGCAACCTCTCGTGGGTTGAATGTTATTGATGTATAGAAATAAGCAAAGAATAATACAAGTAATAAATATACAACAAAACCAATTGAATATTTTAACTGTGATGGTTTGCACCAGTGTGACTGTGTTAAATAGTTAGCCCACTCTGGCTGCTTGCCGAAAAATGATGCAATTACTACTGGGAACTGTAATAATGACGAAGCAAAGATAATTGGAATAACACCAGCTGTATTAACCTTTAAAGGAATATTTGACTGCTGTCCTCCTACCTGTCTTCTTCCCTGTACTTTCTGTGACATCTGAACGGCAATATTTCTAGTTGCTGCCTGTAATATAACTACTAATACTACAATACCAACTATAACACCGATAATAATCAATGCTGATAATATTCTCATACCGATAGATTTTCCCTCACCTGTTACAAATGTTGTAAACAAGTTAGAAATATCTGAAGGCATTCCTGAGATGATATTAATTGTAAGTACGATAGAAATACCATTACCTACACCCTTTTCAGTAATCTGTTCACCAATCCACATAAGAACTGCTGAACCGGCTGTCATGGCAATGATACCAGTTAGGACAACGCCCCATTTTCTAAGAGAGCTCATTGATCCATAACTAATTGAATCTGTGTTGAAAATACCCTGATTAGCGAATCCGATAATCATTGCTGTTGATTCAATAAGAGCTAAAGCAACTGTTAAATAACGAGTAATTTCAGCTATTTTCTTTCTACCTTCTTCTCCATCTTTCTGAAGTTCATCCAACTTTGGAATAGCAATTGTTAACAACTGCATAATGATGGATGCTGTGATGTATGGAGTAATGTTCAATGCAAAGATTGACATATTCTCCAAAGATCCACCTGTAATAGCTGATAAGAAGCTGAAGCCACCCTCCTTAAAAGGAGAAGTAACTTCTGCTACCATGTCTGCATTAACAAAAGGTATCGCTATCTGACAACCTAATCTTACTACAATCAGCATTACAAATGTATATAATAATCTTTTTCTGATTTCTTTTACTTTTAATGCTTTCTTCAAGGTTTCTAACATATTAGATCACCTCGCAAGTTCCACCTGCAGCTTCTATTTTAGCTTTAGCGCCTTCACTAAAAGCGTTTACCTTTACAGTAAGCTTCTTTGTTAATTCGCCATTGCCAAGAATTTTAACGCCATCGCGTGGATTCTTAATTACACCAGCTTCAAGTAAAGCTTCAACTGTAACAACTGCATCATTGTCAAATCTTTCTAATGCTGTTACGTTAATACCAACGATGTGCTTTGTATTAATGTTTGTAAAGCCTCTCTTTGGAATTCTTCTGTATAATGGCATCTGACCACCTTCAAAACCTGGTCTAGGGCTTCCTGAACGAGCTTTCTGTCCTTTATGACCTTTACCAGCAGTTTTGCCGTTTCCAGATCCGTGTCCACGTCCTCTTCTGAAATTATCACTATGTTTTGAGCCTTCTGCAGGCTTTAAATTTGATAAATCCATTGTCGCACCTCCTTGTCTAATTTAGATTAAATCTCTTCAACTTTTACTAAATGTCTAACTCTCTGAATCATTCCTCTGACTGCAGCGTTGTCAGGCATTTCTACTGTCTTGTTAAGCTTTGTAAGACCTAAAGCTTCACAAGTCTTTTTATTCTTTGGAACTGCTCCAATTGTTGATTTTACTAAAGTAATTTTTAATTTATCTGCCATCTCTAATTACCTCCCTATTAGCCTAAAATCTCTTCAACAGATTTACCGCGAAGTGTAGCTACTTCTTCCGGAGTCTTTAATGCAGCTAATCCTTCAATTGTAGCAAGAACTACGTTCTGCTTGTTGTTTGTTCCTAATGATTTTGTTCTGATGTTGTTAATACCGGCAAGTTCTACTACACTACGTGCAGGACCACCAGCGATAACACCAGTACCTTCTGGAGCTCTCTTAAGTAATACTTCAGCGCTTCCAAATTTTCCAATAATGTCATATGGAATACTATCGTTCTGATCGATAGGAACACTAATCAGGCTCTTCATTGCATCTTCTTTACCCTTACGGATTGCTTCAGGAATTTCAGCTGCTTTTCCTAAACCTGCACCAACGTGTCCGTTTTTGTCACCAACAACTACTAAAGCTGCGAAACGCATATTACGTCCACCTTTAACTACCTTAGTAACACGTTTGATTGACACTACTGTTTCTTCTAATTCTAACTGACTTGCATCAATTATCTCACGTTTCATGTGTGTTACCTCCTCAACTAAAATTCCAGACCAGCTTCTCTAGCTGCATCTGCTAATGCCTGTACTTTACCCTGGTAAATGAAGCCGCCTCTATCGTAAACAACTTCCTTAATACCTTTTTCAATTGCTCTTTCAGCAATTACTTTACCTACATATGCTGCGGCTTCAACGTTATTAGTCTTTTCAAGAGCTTTCTTAGCTTCAGGTTCATTTGTTGAAGCTGAAACAAGTGTCTTGCCGACTGTATCGTCAATAATCTGAGCATACATATGATTATTACTTCTGAATACTGCTAAACGTGGACATTCAGTTGTTCCACTTAAATGATTACGCAGTCTGTTATGTTTCTTAACACGAACTTCACTTCTAGATTTCTTACTAACCATTTTTTACACTCCTTTAATTATTTCTTACCAGTCTTACCAACTTTACGTCTGATAACTTCAGTATCGTATTTGATACCCTTACCCTTATAAGGTTCAGGAGCTCTCTTACTTCTGATTTCTGCAGCGTACTGGCCAACTTTTTCTTTATCAATTCCCTTAACAATAATCTTATTCTGACCATCAAGTACTGTTTCGATTCCTTCGGGATCTTCCATTTCTACTGGATGTGAATAACCTAATGAAAGGACTAATTTCTTACCCTGTTTCTGTGCTCTGTAACCAACACCGTTAACTTCAAGCACCTTTTCGTAACCTTCTGTAACACCTATAACCATATTGTAAATAAGTGTTCTTGTAAGACCATGTAATGCTTTATTTTTCTTTAAATCATTAGGTCTTGTAACGACGATTTCTTCGCCGTCTTTTTTAATGTCCATAGCCTCTGGTAAAACTCTTGTAAGTTCACCCTTTGGGCCTTTGACAGTCACCTTGTTATTTTCTGCAATATCAACAGTTACACCTGCTGGTACAGCGATAGGCATTCTTCCTATACGTGACATTTCGCCTTACCTCCTAATTTTTATTTACCAAACGAATGCGAGAACTTCTCCACCAACGTTTGCCTTTCTAGCTTCTTTATCTGTAATCACACCTTTGTTTGTTGAGATGATAGCTACACCAAGTCCTCCAAGAACTCTTGGTAATTCATCTTTTCCGGCATAAACACGAAGACCTGGCTTAGAAATTTTCTTAATTCCTGTAATAACCTTTTCGTTCTTATCTTTACCATACTTTAATGTGATTCTGATATTCTTAAAGTTTTCTTCATCTAAAACTTCATACTTTTTGATATATCCTTCATTTAAAAGAATTTCAGCAATAGCTATTTTCATCTTTGATGCAGGAACATCTACAGTATCATGTTTTGCAGTATTAGCATTACGGATTCTTGTAAGCATATCTGCGATTGGATCACTCATAGTCATAGTTAAATTTCCTCCTTCAAATTTCTCTTACCAGCTTGCCTTTTTAACGCCTGGTATCTGTCCCTTGTATGCTAATTCACGGAAGCAAATTCTGCAGATTCCGTATTTTTTTAAATAAGCATGTGGACGACCACAGATTCTACAACGGTTGTAAGCCTGTGTTGAGAATTTAGCTTTTCTTTGCTGTTTTGCTTTCATAGCAGTTCTAGCCATGGATCTACCTCCTAATTACTTTGCAAATGGCATATTAAATAATGTCAATAATTCACGAGCTTCTTCATCTGTGTTAGCTGTAGTAACAAAAATAATGTCCATACCTCTAACCTTATCAACCTTATCGTATTCGATTTCAGGGAAAATAATCTGTTCTTTGATACCAAGAGCATAATTTCCTCTTCCATCAAATGCATTAGGATTAACACCTCTAAAGTCTCTTACACGAGGTAAAGCAAGATTTACTAATCTGTCTAAAAATTCGTACATCTTTTCTCCTCTAAGAGTTACTTTACATCCGATTGGCTGTCCTTCTCTTAACTTGAAGTTAGCTACTGAATTTTTAGCTCTTGTAACAACTGCTTTCTGTCCTGTAATTGTTTCAAGATCCTTTACAGCTGTATCTAAAACCTTACGGTTTTCCTTAGCTTCACCAACACCCATATTTATAACAATCTTATCAAGTTTAGGGATCTGCATTTCGTTCTTGTATTCGAATTTCTTCTGCATTGCATCCTTAATCTCATTTAAATAAGTCTCTTTAAGTCTACTCACGTCTTGGACCTCCTCTCTTTAATTAATCAATAACTTCGCCAGTTTTCTTGGCAATACGAACTTTCTTTCCGTCTTCTACTTTAAATCCTACTCTAGTTGTCTGTCCTTTAACAACGAGCATTACGTTAGAAGCATTGATAGGTCCTTCCTGAGTAACGATGCCACCATTCTGGTTCTGTGCACTTGGTTTTGTGTGCTTTGTATGCATGTTGACACCTTCGACTGTTACAGTATTCTTCTTAAGATCTACTGAAGAAACCTTACCTTCTTTTCCTTTGTCTTTACCAGCGATAACTCTTACTGTATCACCTTTTTTAATTTTCATAGCTGACATTTATGCATACCTCCTATAAAACTTCAGGTGCTAAAGATACAATTCTCATAAACTGTTTGTCTCTTAATTCTCTAGCAACTGGCCCAAAAATACGAGTTCCTCTTGGGGTCTTATCATCTTTTATAATTACAGCAGCATTTTCGTCAAATCTGATGTATGAACCATCTTTACGACGAGCGCCCTTAACAGTACGTACTACTACAGCTTTTACTACGTCACCTTTTTTAACAACTCCACCTGGTGTTGCATCTTTAACAGTAGCAACGATAACATCACCGATGTTCGCATATCTTCTAGTAGATCCGCCCATTACTCTGATGCAAAGTAATTCTTTAGCGCCTGTATTATCAGCAACTTTAAGTCTACTTTCCTGTTGAATCATGCTGTATTCCTCCTTTTTCCTATAAAGACCTTATCTAGCCTTTTCAATAATTTCAACAAGTCTCCATCTTTTATCCTTTGAAAGTGGTCTTGTTTCCATAACTTTTACTGTATCACCGATACCGCACTGGTTTTCTTCGTCATGAGCTTTTAATTTGTAAGTTCTCTTAACGATTTTGTTGTATAAAGGATGCTTTACATGATCCTCTACAGCTACAACGATTGTCTTATCCATCTTGTCGCTAACAACCTTACCTGTACGTGTTTTTCTTAAATTTCTTTCCACAACAATTTCTCCTTTCATAACCTTTCCACCGGCCTGTGCCGGCTGGGGGACTAACCTCTAACTATTCAGCAGCATTTGCCTTTTCAACTATAACAGTCTGGATTCTGGCAATGTTCTTTCTTACTTCTTTAATTCTGCTTGTGTTATCTAACTGGTTTGTTGCGTTCTGGAATCTTAAATTGAAAAGTTCCTTTTTAGCAGCTACTAATTCATCGTTTAATTCTGCAGCTGATTTTGTTCTTAAATCTTCTACATATGTCTTAATTTTCACTGTTATCACCGCCTTCTAAATCTGCACGTGAAACAACCTTACACTTAATTGGAAGTTTGTGGGTTGCAAGTCTCAAAGCTTCTTTAGCTGTTTCTTCAGGTACGCCTGCGATTTCAAACATAACTCTACCTGGCTTAACTACAGCTACCCAGTATTCAAGAGCACCCTTACCTTTACCCATTCGAGTTTCAGCAGGTGTAGCTGTTACTGGTTTATCAGGGAAAATCTTAATCCAAACCTTACCACCACGCTTTACATAACGTGTCATTGCGATTCTGGCAGCTTCAATCTGATTTGATTTAATCCATCCCGGTTCCATTGCTACGATACCGTATTCACCATAAGAAATCTTATTTCCTCTTGTAGCTTTACCTCTCATAGAACCACGGAACTGTTTTCTACGTTTAACTCTTTTTGGCATTAACATTATTTATCGCTCCCTTCTCTAGTTGGAAGTATTTCGCCATTGTAAATCCAAACCTTTACACCTACTTTTCCGTAAGTTGTATCAGCTTCAGCGAAACCATAGTCGATATCAGCACGTAATGTCTGAAGTGGAATAGTTCCTTCACTATAGAACTCTGTACGAGCCATATCAGCTCCACCAAGACGTCCTGAAACAGATGTTTTAATTCCTAAAGCGCCTGTCTTCATTGTTCTTGACATGCATGACTTCATAGCTCTTCTAAATGATACACGGTTTTCTAACTGTGCAGCAATGTTTTCTGCTACTAACTGTGCATCTTTATCAGGTCTCTTAACATCCTTAACATCCATAAATAACTTCTTATCAGTCATTTTCTGAACTTCTGCTTTAACCTTTTCTATTTCAGCGCCACCTTTTCCGATTACAAGACCAGGCTTAGCTGTATAAACATTAACTCTTACTCTGTCAGATGATCTTTCGATTTCAATCTTAGAAACACCTGTGCTGTATAACTTTTTCTTAAGGTATGTTCTGATTTCATAATCTTCAATAAGGTTATCAGCGAAATCAGCTTCAGCATACCACTTTGAGTCCCAGTCCTTAATAACTCCGACTCTTAATCCATGAGGATTAACTTTCTGTCCCATACTTTGCCTCCTATCTTATCTTTCATCGAGCACTAATGTAATGTGGCTGTTTCTCTTTAAGATTCTATAAGCTCTACCCTGTGCTCTAGGTTTAATTCTTTTCATTGTAGGAGCTGCATTAGCATAGCACTCTGCAATGTAAAGTTTACTAACATCCATATTGTTGTTGTTTTCAGCGTTAGCAACTGCTGAATTTAATAATTTCAAAATTACGCTTGATGCATATCTTGGGTTGTATGTGAGAATACCGATAGCACTCTGAACATCTTTACCTCTGATGGCATCTAATACGAAACATGCTTTCTGTACTGACACTCTAGCATATGATAACTTAGCTGATGGTCTAGTATCTTTATTAGCATTTCTTTCTCTCTTTATCTGGGATCTATGTCCTCTTGCCATAGATGAGACCTCCTTTCAAAATCTACAGGATATTATCTACCCTTCTTTTCGTCTTTTCCGTGTCCTTTATAAGTTCTAGTAGAAACAAATTCTCCAAGTTTATGTCCAACCATATCTTCTGTAACATATACTGGAACGTGCTTTCTACCATCATGGACAGCGATTGTGTGTCCAACCATCTGTGGGAAAATTGTAGAACGTCTTGACCAAGTCTTTACTACTGACTTATCGCCTGATTCGTTCATAGCGTCAATTTTCTTTAATAAGCTCTCATCCGCAAATGGGCCTTTTTTTAATGATCTAGCCATTAGTTTCTACCTCCTTATTTCATGTTCTTTCCGTCACGTCTTCTAATGATCATCTTGTTAGACTTCTTATTCTTCTTACGAGTCTTCAAACCAAGTGCCGGTTTACCCCAAGGTGTGCATGGTCCTGAACGTCCTACTGGTGCACGTCCTTCACCACCACCGTGTGGATGGTCATTAGGGTTCATAACAGAACCACGAACTGTAGGTCTGATACCCATATTACGCTTACGTCCTGCTTTACCAATGTTTACAAGACCGTGTTCTACGTTTCCAACTGTACCGATTGTTGCACGACATACGATTGGAACTAATCTCATTTCTCCTGAAGGAAGTCTTAATGTTGCATACTTACCTTCTTTAGCCATTAACTGAGCTGTATTTCCGGCAGCACGAACTAACTGTCCACCCTTACCTGGATATAACTCAATGTTGTGGATTTCTGTACCAACTGGGATAGCTGAAAGTGGTAAACAGTTACCTACTTTTACTTCAGCGTTTTCGCCATTCATAAGTACATCTCCTACCTTTAATCCGTTAGGAGCGATGATGTATGATTTTTCACCGTCAGCGTAGCAAATTAATGCGATGTTTGCTGTTCTGTTTGGATCATATTCGATACTCTTAACTGTTGCAGGTACATCAACTTTGTTTCTCTTAAAGTCGATAATTCTATATTTTCTTCTAGAACCACCACCATGGTGTCTAACTGTTATTTTACCCTGATTGTTACGACCAGCTGTTTTGTTGAGAGATACTGTTAAAGACTTCTCTGGTGTAGACTTTGTAATCTCTGCATTATCAAGCTGAGTCATAGCTCTTCTTGAAGGTGTATATGGGTTAAATGTCTTAATTCCCATTTTCTTTCTCCTTTCAAATATCTTCTTGCGTAAACATTTAAAGCGGAGCGCTTAATGCTTACATACTAAAATTCTATATTTTATAAACCAGCGAAGATTTCGATATCTGCACTGTCTGCTGTTAACTGAACGATAGCTTTCTTTCTCTTAGCTGTCTTTCCTGTAACATATCCTCTTCTACGTGTCTTGCCGTCTAAGTTCATTGTGTTAACCTTAGCAACCTTTGTTCCTTCAAACATTCTTTCAACTGCTTCTTTAACCTGAGTCTTAGTAGCATCTGTGTGTACGTAGAATGTGTATTTCTTATCTGCCATAGCGTTCATGCTCTTTTCAGTAATTACTGGAGCAAGAATAACGTCATAATATTTAAGGTCTGCCATTATGCATACACCTCCTCAATTGTTGCTACAGCTGCCTTTTCAACTACTACTGTATCATATTTAAGAATATCATATACATTGATAGTGTTTGTTAAAGCAGTCTTTACTGTAGGAATATTCTTTGCTGACTTAACTGTGTTAGCATCGTTTTCGTTTAATACTACTAATGCTTTCTTTGTATTTAAGTTTGCCATAACCTTAGCAAATTCCTTTGTCTTAGGAGCTTCAAACTTAAGTTCGTCAACTACGATTAATTTTCCTTCGTTAACTCTTGATGTCAAAGCTGACTTAAGAGCGATTCTCTTTTCTTTCTTATTCATCTTAAATGAATAATCTCTTGGTGTTGGAGCAAATACAACTCCGCCGCCTGTCCACTGTGGAGATCTTGTTGAACCCTGTCTTGCATGACCTGTTCCTTTCTGTCTCCATGGCTTTCTACCGCCACCGCTAACTTCTGAACGAGTTTTAGCTTTTTGTGTTCCCTGACGGTTATTTGCAAGCTGGCTTAAAACTGCCTGATGTACTAAGTGTTCATTAACTTCTACACCAAATACAGCATCGCTAAGTTCGATTGTACCAACTTCGCTTCCTTCCATATTTAAAACAGATACTTTTGCCATCTGTGTGTTCCTCCTTTCAAATACTACTTACCGGCTTTAACTGATTCTTTAATTGTTACTAAAGATTTCTTAGGTCCCGGTACAGCACCTTTAACTAAGAGTAAGTTCTTTTCAGCATCAACTCTAACCACTTCAAGATTCTGAGTTGTAACTTTCTTACCACCCATGTGTCCAGGCATCTTCTTGCCCTTGAATACTCTACTAGGAGTTGAACAAGAACCGTTTGAACCTGCATGTCTATGGTATTTAGAACCATGAGCCATAGGTCCTCTTGACTGTCCATGTCTCTTAATTGCGCCCTGGAATCCTTTTCCCTTTGCAATTGCAGTAGCATCAATCTTGTCTCCTGCTTCAAAGACATCAACCTTGATTTCGTCTTTTACTGAATATTCGCCTTCGAGTTTAAATTCTCTTACATATCTCTTGTAAGAAACTCCAGCCTTGTCAAACATACCTTTAACTGGCTTGTTGACCAATTTTTCTCTGATATCTTCGAAACCAACCTGTACTGCTTCATAACCATCGTTTTCAGTTGTTTTTACCTGAGTAACAACACATGGTCCTGCCTGAAGAACAGTAACTGGAACTAATTCGCCAGCTTCGTTGAATATCTGAGTCATACCAACTTTTTTAGCTAATATAGCTTTCTTCATTTTAATTACCTCCTGTTAATCTACAGCGGATCGCATTCCGCGATCATCCTAGAACAGTTTTCGTAACCCGACCAGTTATCTGGCCCTTACTTATATAAAACCTTCAAGGATAATTCACTTAATTGTTTTAGATGAATTATTTGTTTTTCATCTTGATATCGATGTAAACACCTGCTGGCATTTCTAATCTTGATAATGCATCTACAGCCTTCTGTGTAGGTGTTACAATATCGATAAGTCTCTTATGAGTTCTCTGTTCAAACTGTTCTCTTGAGTCTTTGTACTTGTGTACAGCTCTAAGAATTGTTACAACTTCCTTCTTTGTTGGAAGAGGTACAGGACCGCTAACTTCTGATCCTGAGTTCTTTGCAGTTTCAACAATTTTCTTAGCTGACTGATCTACTAATTTGTGATCGTAAGCTTTAAGTGTAATTCTCATTACTTGTGCCATAAAAAAAGCCGCCTCCTTTTCGTACTATTTAGCACGACAAGCGGTGACCGTACAACCTATCCGGGCGTGTCGCAATCTCTTGCAACCTTAACTCGGTGTTTCCACTCCTATGGTGGACTTATGTTTTGTACAGTGACTTGTCGCCAGTTTCCTAACTTGACATTCGCTCCACGGAAAACCTGCAATATTCTGCAGCAACCTCACGTTTCAACGCTATCAATGTCACAGCAAGAGTTAGTATACACCATCATTTCATAAAAAGCAAGTACTTTTTTGAAATTTATTTATACAATTTATTTGACTTTTTTTTGTACACCTTGTATCATTTTTGAAGAAGGTATACAAAAGTGTATTCAATATTGATATATACTTTTTCTCCTCTGATAATATACAGCTTAAATTTTAATTTATCAAGCTTTAATAAAAAATTTGTTTTGAACATTATATATAGGAAGGAACTAAATTATGTGGATAGCAGATAATTGGAAAGATTATGAAGTACTTGATACTTCTTCCGGGGAAAAACTTGAACGTTGGGGTGATTATTTTCTTGTAAGACCAGACCCACAGGTTATTTGGAATACTCCAAAGCATGACAAGAAATGGTTCAAACCTAATGGCCATTATCATAGAAGTAACAAGGGTGGGGGACAGTGGAAGTTTTTTAATTTGCCTGAACAGTGGACCATTAATTACAAGGATTTAACATTTAATCTTAAGCCTTTTAGCTTTAAACACACAGGACTTTTTCCTGAACAGGCTACTAATTGGGACTGGTTTTCTGAAAAAATCAGAAATGCCGGACGTCCTGTTAAAGTTTTAAATCTTTTTGCTTACACAGGCGGTGCTACTCTTGCTGCGTTAAACGCAGGTGCCCACGTTACTCATGTTGACGCTTCAAAGGGTGTTGTTGCCTGGGCAAAAGAAAACGCCACTTCATCAGGTCTTATTGACAAACCTGTAAGATGGCTTGTTGATGATTGTGTAAAATTCGTTGAGCGTGAAATAAGACGCGGCAATAAATACGATGGCATTATTATGGACCCTCCTTCATATGGAAGAGGACCAAAAGGAGAAATTTGGAAGATTGAAGAAAGTGTATTTCCTTTCATTGAACTTTGTTCAAAGATTTTAAGTGATGATCCTTTATTCTTCCTTATTAACTCATACACCACAGGACTTCAGCCTGCAGTATTAAACTATATGATTAACACTGCTATTGTAAGCAAGTTCGGCGGACATGTTGAAGCTGATGAAATAGGAGTTAATGTTTCATCAAACGGACTGGTGCTTCCTTGCGGTGCGTCAGGACGTTGGAACAAGTAATATAGGTTGTAATATAGTAAAAATAGGTTGCCCGCTAACATTTTTGTTAGTAAGCAACCTATTTTTTTATTGTTTTGGGCGTGATTACGTGTCAGATAACGTAAATGTTGTATGACACGTAATTTATTAAAAAATTCTCTATCTTCCCTATTCACTATCTTAAACTACCAGTACTTCTTCCACATCAAATATTTCATCACTTTGGTCTGCACATACTGTAACGATGTATTTTTCATCGAACTTAAGCTGAACGAACTTGTACTCTTTCTTTCCAACTATCTGAGGTGCGTCCTCGCTAAAATCTATTTCGAAAGAGTTAAGAGGTTTTCTAAGTCCTATGCCTATGTTCTTTAAGTATGCTTCCTTTATTGTCCAAATCTCGCAAAATCTCTGCTGGTTGATTTTTTCGTCTTCAATTTCGTTTATGTAAGCGCATTCGCTTGGCAAAAAGTTCTTTTCAGCAATTCTATGCTTGTCGCTTTTTATCTTTTGAATATCTATTCCTATATCTTCATCAGAAACTGCTGCAATTACATAGCAACCTGAATGAGAGATGTTAAAATGAATATCCGTATCTTCAAAGTAAGGCTTTCCAAACTTGTCTACCTTAACATCTCCGGCAATATTGTACTTTTCTTTTATGAAATTAATCAAAATTCCTGCGCCGGCACTTCTAAGCTTATCTGCCGTAACCCTTAACCTGCTAATTTTTTCTGCGCGTGCATCATCTAAAGTTTTTACAACTTCTCCAAAAACATTTCTGTTTCTTAAAACAGTAATATTAAAATAGTAAATATTCATTATCGTCCTCTTCGGTTAATTACTTTCTATTCAAAATTCTTCTTTTTCTTTGCCAGTCGTCTCTTTGGAACCGTCCATAATCCCGGTGCAAACAAAATAAGCAATGGGAATATTTCAAGTCGTCCAACCAGCATGTCAAACATTAGTACTATCTTAGAGAATACACTATAATCTCCAAAATTGCTAGTAGGTCCTACCAAATTAAGACCTGGACCTATATTATTAAATGTTGCCATAACCGCTGTAAGGTTAGTTGTCATATCTTTTCCGTCCAAACTTATTAATAATATAGAAGCAAGTACTATTATAACATAAGCACCTAAATAACATAAGACTCTTCTTACTGCATCATTCGATAACGGTCTACCGTCAGCCTGAACCTTCTGTACACTTCTTGGGTGAGTAATTGACATAACCTCACTTTTTATAGCTTTCAGAAATACAACTAATCTTGAAACTTTAATACCACCACCTGTACTTCCGGCACATGCACCTACAAACATAAGAAGTACTAATATGGTCTTGGAAAATTCAGGCCACAGGTTAAAGTCTGTTGTTGCATAACCTGTCGTACTTGAAACAGACGCCACCTGGAACAACGCTGTGTGAAATGCCATAAAGAAATTATCAAAACTTCCTTTAATGTTAATGGCTATAAGAAGTGCTGAACCAAATACGATTCCAAGATAATATCTTAATTCCTGATTCATAAAAGCTTCTTTAGTCTTTCTTATTAATAATAAGTAATAAACGTTAAAATTGATTGAACATATTATCATAAAAGTGGTAATTACAATCTGAGATGCAAGACTATAGGAAGCAATGCTGTCATTCAAAACGCCAAAACCACCCGTACCTACTGTACCAAAAGTTAATGTCATTGCCTCAAACGGAGACATACCTGTTATTAACAAAGCTATTATCTCAACAAGTGTAAACACAATGTATATTCCATATAAAATCATTGCTGTATGTCTTACTTTCGGAACAAGTTTTCCTACTGCCGGGCCCGGACTTTCCGCTCTCATAAGATGCATTATTGAGCCACCTGATAACGGAAGAACTGCCATAATAAATACCAAAACTCCCATACCACCAATCCAATGTGTAAATGAACGCCAGAACAATGAACAATGTGTTAAAGCTTCCACATTAGACAAAATACTTGAACCTGTTGTTGTAAAACCTGATATTGTTTCAAAAAGTGCATCTTCGTATGCAGGAATCTCTCCTGTAATAAAGAATGGCAATGCACCTACCAAACTCATAATAATCCAGCTTAAAGAAACTGCCGCAAAACCTTCTTTTGAATAAAATACCTTACTTTTAATCTTTCTGATTCTGCTTAAAGTCCCCACAAGAAGGCATCCTGCTGCAATAGCCAGATAAACAAGTCCCTGCTTTTCACCATATATTCCACCTACAATTGCAGGAAGCATAAGAAATATTCCCTCAAAAGTAAACACCCATGCAAGAATGTATCGTATCATTGAATAATTCATATTTCCTCCTACATTAGCGCATCTTCCAACTGGTGGAAGCCTGTAGTTGTTGTAATAAGAATAATAGTATCTCCCACGTGTATAACACTTTGACCGTTAGGAATAGTAACCTGACCTCTTCTTGTTATACAACCGATTAATACATTAGGTTTCAATCTTAACTCACTTAATGGCTTACCAACCATAGGTGAATCTTCTTTTATTAATAATTCCAAAGCCTCAACTCTGTTGTCATTAAGTCTATATAAAGTTTCTATGTTACTTCCAATAGAATTCTTCATAGCTCTTACATACTTAATAATTGATTCAGCCGTAATATATTTAGGATAAATAATACTTCCCACATCAAGGCTGTCAATAATCTCATCATAAGAAATTCTATGGACCTTTGTGATAAGTTTTGCATTAGTAAGGCTCTTAGCATAAAGGGCAAGCATAATATTTTCTTCATCAAAATCCGTTGATGCAATAAATGCTTCCGTCTCCATTAATCCTTCTTCCATAAGTAGTTCCTTATCAGTTGCGTCACCACATATAATCATTGCCTTAGGCAACATTTCTGTAAGGACCTCACATTTTTCAGGATTTTTTTCTATAATCTTAACCTTTATTCCCATCTCAATTAATTGCTTTGCAAGATAAATAGAAGTTCTTCCACCACCTACAATTAAAACCTTCCTGGCTGCTGATGTTGGAACCTTCATCTTCTTAAACAAATCAAGAGTTCTCGGCTGAGGACCTACAATGGATATAATGTCCTTAGCCTTAAGTTCAAACTCACCATCAGGAATAATAACCTGGTCGCCTCGTTCAACAATGGGAATAAGTACGTCAACTTTTAACTTACTACTTAAATCCTTTAATTTAATGTTACAAAGAATATTTCCTTCTTCAATTCTGTAATTAATTAATTCCACTCGGCTTTTTGCAAAAGAATCAACTTTCAAAGCTGATGGGAATTTTAAAAGACGGCTCATCTCTCTTGCAGCCGCCAACTGTGGATTAATAATCATAGATAATCCCAGTTCTTCTTTAATAAATGATATCTCCCTGTTGTATATTGGATTACTTACTCTGGCAATTGTATGACAGCCACCGGCTTTCTTGGCAATCAGGCAACATAACAAATTAAGTTCATCTGAACCCGTTACCGCAACTAGCAAATCTGCGTCTTCAACTCCTGCCTCCATCTGAATATTAAAACTTGTGCCATTTCCAACAACACCTAAAATGTCATAACTGTTATATACACTCTCAACAACCTGTTCCCTTGTATCAATAACCGTAATGTTATGTCCTTCTGTGCTAAGCTGTTCTGCAAGAGTAATTCCTACATTTCCACAGCCTACTATAATAATCTTCATTTCCTCTCCAGTCTATACACTTATTGTATATAAAATATTTCATTGTAATCTAATCATCTGACAGTATTTTATTATAATAGAAATTATAGCAAATAATCTATTTCTTTAAAACATACTTTTCATATTTTTGTGTATTTATCCCACTAAAAATTAAGTTGCATAACAAACAATACTCTTACAGCCACGGTCTGTCAACAGTAAAAATCTTTCTTTAACAGATTATTTATCCGAAACCCTTTTTCTTATAATTAAATAAGCTCCCATAACAAGTGTTCCTGTTATAACCCATGTTGCCGGGTACACATTCATAAGCATTGAAAAAGTAGGACAAATCTTAAATACTGTATAAAGCCATGCCACTCTAAATCCACAACAACCAACTACAGTAAGCAACGCCGGAACTAGTGAGTATCCCATACCTCTCATTGCTCCACCTGAAATCTCGTAAGTTCCTGTTAAAAATTCAAGCAACAATACGTGAACCATTCTGATAACAGCATAATCAACTGCCTGTGGATCTGCCGTGTAAACTCCTGCGAAAAATTCCTTAAACAATACGAAAATAACACTCATTATTCCCGTAATTGCCATTCCCCACACAAGACATAGTCTAAATGCCTTCTTGCATCGCTCAAGCTTTTTTGCCCCATAATTCTGGCTTGTAAAAGTAACTGTTGTCTGGTTAAAGGCATTAATAACATAGTATGTAAAATATTCATAATTTAATGCTGCTGAAGAACCTGCAATTGCTTTTGTACCAAAGCCGTTAATGGCTGACTGAATGCACACATTTGATACCGAGAAAACTACTCCCTGTAAACCTGCAGGTGCACCTATTTTTATAATTTTTATAACCTGTTCCTTCTTTAATGACATTTTCTTAGGATTAAATCTTACCATTTCATCCCCTGTCATAAGAAAATAAGTCACAAGACTTGCACTGACACAATCTGCAATTACAGTTGCAATAGCAACACCTGCCACATCTAATTTAAAAACAATTACAAGAACTAAATTAAGGCATATATTTATAATGCCGGACACAATCAGGGCATAAAGCGGTCTTTTGGTATCGCCTATACTTCTAAGCACTGCTGCACCAAAGTTGTATACCATTACAAAAGGCATGCCTACAAAATATATTCTAAGATAAAGCATAGCCAATGGTAAAACTTCATCCGGTGTATTAATTGCCATAAGAATTGGTCTTGCAAGAACTGTTCCTATAATTAAAAGAAATACACCACAAATAACAGCCATTGCCATAACCGTGTGTACTGCTTCTTTAACTTTTTCTTTTTTGCCCTGTCCGATATAGTTTCCAATGACTACGTTGGCACCAACTGACAAACCTACAAACAGGTTTATTAACAAACTAATTACCGGAGTGTTGCCACCAACTGCCGCCAAAGACTTGCTGCCTGCAAAACGTCCAACAACGGCAACATCTGCTGAGTTGAATAACTGCTGCAGAATGCTGCTGGCTGCAAGGGGAAGGGCGAAAATTAGTATTTTTTTGAGAAGTGGACCATTAAGCATATCCATTTGTTTGTTTTTTTGTGCAGACATATTTTTCTCCTTTATATTCACTTCAATCCAAGAGAAAAATTGGCAACGCAAACACGTTGATTTTTTTATTTTGCTCCGCCGTTTATTGCAAGTCCAAAAATCAAAACTCGCCTACGGCTCAGACAGTTGATTTTTGGCTTACACTATGCTCGCAAAATTTCAAAAATCTGCCTATTGTTTGCTTGTGTCAATTTTTCTCTCGGATTTGGAGTATATTCAATGCGTTTATTTTGTCTGTCGAATGGGGTAGGTTTTGGTGGAACCTTTTGTTTTCGACAGACGGTTAAGGGGATTTTTCCTCTTTGTGTATATGGTATTTATATATTGTACCTTTTAATGTATTTATATATAGTGTTTTTTAATATATTTATATATTAGAGTTATTTACTTTATATTTTTGTGGTCTTTTTATATGTTCTGTAGGCGTATATTGCTGTTACAAATTCGGCTACTACGAAGGCTGCCCATACGCCGTTTGCGTCTATGAATCTGCTTAGGATATAGGCTGCAGGTATTATGATTACTACATATCTTGATAGTGATATGAATAGTGATGGCATTCCTTTGCCTAATCCTTCTAAGGCTCCTGAGCATGTTACTGAGACTGCTGATACTGCAAAACCACAGCTTATGTATCTTAGGGCTGTTACGCCTATTTTTATTGTTTCAGGATTTGCTGTAAATAATCCTATAAGCTGGTATGGTATTACCCAGGCAAATATTGTTCCAAGTATCATTATTGATACTGTTAGTTTCATTGCTGTTTTGAATATTTTGTCTACGCGCTTGTGTTCTCCTGCTCCATAGTTGTAGCCAACCAGCGGTCTTATGCCCTGTATTATTCCGTTTGCACTTAGGTATATGAATGTTTGTAGTTTGTAATATACACCAAGTACAAGTACGTATTTTTCTGAAAATTCAGCAAGTATTCCGTTTAATGCTGAAATTAGCAATGAAGGTAATGCCATATTTAATGTGGCTGGGATTCCTACTGAATACAATCTTTTTATCATTAATTTATCAGGTACCATGTATGACATTTTTATTTTTACAGGCATTGGTCTTACAAAATATATTATTATGTATACAGCCAGTGAAACGAACTGTCCAAGTACTGTTGCAATTGCAGCCCCTCTTATTCCCATTGTAGGAAACGGACCTATGCCAAATATCATTAAAGGATCAAGTACTATGTTGGTTACAAACCCACATATCATACTAAACATTGAAACTTTCATTCTCCCTACTGCCTGAAATACTTTTTCAAATGAAATTCCAATTACTGATACTATTGCGAATGTAAATACTACATCGGAGTACTGTAATGCCAAACTTATTGTATACTCATTAGATGAAAACATTCTAAGAAAACCAGGCATTCCCAAAAGGCACAATATTGTAAGTACTATGCCGTGTATTACACTAAGGCCCATTCCAATTGTTGTGGCTTTGTGTGCATTATTCTTTTCCTGAGCGCCTAAATAAAAAGAAATAAGTGCGTTTATGCCGATGCCAAATCCTACACCTATTGATGTTACAAGATTTTGGATAGGATATACCAGTGCCAATGCTGTCATTGCCTCTTCGCTTAGTTTTGCCACAAAATAGCTGTCTACAATGTTATACAGCGAATTTACCGCCATTGAGATAACCATTGGCAATGACATAGACAATACAAGGGGCAATATGTTTTTTTCTTTCATAAATGTCTGATCCATAATAACCTCTTTCTACTAATCTAAGCATAACGACACAATTTGTTGATTTGCAGAATTGCTATTTTGTCCCAACTTAATTATTTATCGTTACGCAAAGAAATAGTGGCAACCACCGTTACCACTATTATCTATATAAATTTTTAAATTTAACTTATTTTAATTTTTCACCTGTTAAAAGTTCATATGCCTGAAGATATTTTTCAATAGTCTTATCTACAATATCCTGAGGTAATGTCCAGTTGTGACCTTCATTCTGTTTTAACCAGTCACGTGCAAACTGCTTGTCAAATGATGGCTGACCATGTCCCGGTTCATATCCATCTGCAGGCCAGAAACGTGAGCTGTCAGGTGTAAGCATTTCATCACCAATAACAATGTTTCCGTTTTCGTCTAAACCAAATTCAAACTTAGTATCAGCAATAATGATTCCACGCTCTAATGCGTAGTCAGCACATTTCTTGTAAAGAGCGATTGTGCAGTCTTTCAACTTCTTAGCATATTCTTCGCCTTTTCCAGGGAACTGTTTTTCTAAAACTTCAATACTCTGTTCATATGAAATATTTTCATCGTGATCACCGATTTCAGCCTTAGTTGATGGTGTGTAAATAGGTTCTGGCAACTTGTCTGATTCCTTTAAGCCTTCTGGAAGCTTAATTCCGCAGACTGTACCGTTCTCTTTGTAGCTTGCCCAACCACTACCTGTAATGTATCCACGAACAATACATTCAATTGGAAGCATTTCAAGCTTCTTACACATCATACTGTTTCCATCAAATTTTGGCTGTCTGAAAAATTCAGGCATTTCATTTACATCTACTGTAATCATATGGTTTGGAAGAATATCTTCTGTTAAATCAAACCAAAACTTGGACATCTGAGTTAATACTGTTCCTTTTTTAGTAACTTCGTTATTTAAAATAACGTCAAAACAACTAATTCTGTCTGTTGCAACCATAATTAAGCTGTCGCCATTGTCATAAATTTCGCGAACTTTTCCTTCTTTAATAGGCTTTAATTCATTTGCGCTCATTGTACATACCTCTCTTTTATTTAATTTGCCCTTTTGATGTTTAAAATGCCCCGGTGTTCTACACCTTCCGACATCTGTATTGCATACGCGTACATTATATCATATTTTTTCTACATAACAATACAAAGATTTCCAGAATATTCTGTATATATAACTACAATATAAAAGTAGAAAGGCGCCACCTGCAAAATTTTCTTCTGCAAATGACACCTTACCCGTCACACTCTCTTTAATTACAGATTTAATTAATTTCCGACTTTTCGCGCTAAAAAATACCACTTACTATTTAATGTATCCCCCCATCAAATCAAATGTTGTCCGTTATTCCGGACATTTTTAATATGCATTATTACCCTATAATACCAAAGTGTAAACCTGCTTTACTCTGATGTAAAAAAGCTTCTTCCCCCCGTTGAAACCTTTCTCTTTCCCCCAAAAAGAATTATCCATCATAGCACTGTTTTTTTCAATAAAATCGACTCAAGCGGTGCTATTTTAACTTAAACGGTATTTTTATTTTTAAATTTTAATAAACTGTGCTATAATTTTATTAGTAAAATTACTGTTTTTAGGAGGGGATATTTATGAGGCTGGCTTTCGTTGATGATGACTATGGCGAAATCAAGAAACTTACAACTATGATTGATAAAGAATTGCAGGGAACTGTTTATTCGAGTTGTACTAAGCAACTTTTCAGCACTGGTGAAACATTCCTTTCTGTATGGAAACCAGGTATGTATGACATAGTTTTTCTTGATATTTTTATGGATCAGCTTACCGGTGTTGATGTTGCCAGACAGATTCGTAAAACAGACGCATCCGTGAAAATAATTTTCTGCACTACAAGTAATGAATTTGCCAGCGAAAGCTATTGCGTTGACGCATCTTTCTACCTTTTAAAACCTTTTTCTCAAAATATGGTTCACACCATGGTACAAAAACTTATTAAGGTTGATTCTCGTCTTTCACTTTTTATTACTCTTCCTAATGACCGAAAACTATACCTTCGCGATATTATTTATGGCGAATATATTAATCACAAAATCTTTATTCACACCAAATCCCATAACGATATTTCATTCCGTATGTCTTTCGGAAACTTCTTAGAATTAATTTCACCATTTTCTTTTTTAATAAGCTGTTGCAAAGGAATAATTGTTAATCTTTATGAAGTTATCAATAAGGAAAACAACTGCTTCATATTAAGTGACAATTCAACCATTCCAATAAGCCGTAGAAAAATCAAAGAAATTAATAACGTTTATGCTGACTTTGTTTTTGAAAAAATGAAAGACAAAATGCTGAATGATGAAGCTAATTAATAATTATCCAAAAATAGCGAAAGTATCGTTATGGTACCTTCGCTATTTTTGTTATGAAGTAATTTTTATAATAGAATCTGTCCGTCAATTGATATTGTAACAACATTCCATGGAATGAACTTCCCACTGTTCTGCAATGCTGTCTTTGCGGCATTTTCAAGTCCACCACAACATGGCACTTCCATTCTTACTATTGTTACACTTTTAATGTCATTATTTCTAATTATCTCCGTAAGCTTTTCGCTGTAATCCACTGCGTCAAGCTTTGGGCAACCTACAATTGTAATCTTTCCATTCATAAATTCCTGATGGAAATTAGCGTAAGCATAAGCTGTACAATCTGCTGCTATTAAAAGGTTAGCTCCATCAAAATAAGGTGCGTTAATTGGCACAAGCTTAATCTGAACAGGCCACTGGGCAAGCTTAGAAGTTAATTTAACATTAGTTTCAACCTTTTCTTCCCTGTTTCTGTTAAGTTGCATCATTCTCTGTCCGGGACACCCCTGATGTGCAATAGGAGTTTTTCCCTGACTCTTTTCTGCTTCCGCTTTCTTACGCATATTTTCCTTAACTGCTGCTTCATCATATGCAGCCGCTTCTCTTTCAACGAAAGTAATAGCCCCTGTAGGGCAAGTTGGAAGGCAATCACCTAAACCGTCGCAATAATCATCTCTAAGAAGCTTAGCCTTTCCGTCAACAAGACCTATTGCACCTTCGTGGCAGGCATTAACGCAAATACCACAACCGTTACATTTTTCTTCATCAATATTTATTACTCTTCTAATCATTTTGAACCTCTCTTAAAAAGTATTATTTCTATCTTAAATCATTTTTTTGAAAAAATTACATATTTTGACTTTTAATTTTGTTTTTAATTTAAAGTCATTTCTGTAATCTTGTTTACATTTTAGGATTATAGTATACTTTTCTTATATTTTCGGTGGTTATGGCAACCAAAAAGGAGTTTTATGATTATTTTAAATATACCCTTGTTTAAAGGATTAACTTTGGAACAAATTGAAGATATGAAAAACAAACATTGTATGACTGAGAAAAAATATAAGAAAAATTCTTTCATATTTAGAGCCGGGGACATTGTACACGAAATTGGAATTGTGCTGGAAGGTAGCATAAATATTGAAATGATAGATATGTGGGACAACAAAAGTATTCTAAGTAACATTGATGTTGGACAGATTTTCGCCGAAAGCTACGCCCTTTGCAATGAGCCTATGATGGTGGACGCAGTTGCCACAAAAGATTCCACAATACTTATGCTTAATATGAGACAGATTTTTGCGCCAATCAATAACAATGCTTCATGGTACAACACCTTTACTTATAATCTTTTGGTGCTTTCCACAAGAAAGAATTTAACATTATCAACAAGAATATTCTGCACTTCGTCAAAAAGTGTTCGTGGACGAGTTTTGACTTACCTGTCAAACCAGTCCATAAAACACAATAATACAGAATTTCAGATTCCATTTAACCGCCAGCAAATGGCTGACTACCTTAACCTTGACCGTAGTGCACTTTCTAAAGAACTGGGAAAAATGCAGGATGAAGGAATTATTACTTTTAATAAGAATAGATTCAAATTGAACATAAATTATGATTCTGAGTTTTAATTTTGAGAATTCCTTTATTTAAAGAGATTACAGCTATTTTTTGACATTTCTTCAAGATTTTGACGTTTTTAGTCAGTATATGCAGGTTTTTAAATTCCATACTTCTTTAAGTCAACCTTGCCATTAACCACTTCAACTCCGTCCGCCATAAGTCTTCTTGCCTGCTCATTTTCACCACCAAAAGCAAATGCACCTGAAAGTTCACCCTTAGAATTAACCACGCGAAAACATGGAATATGCTCCGGATCAGGATTCTTGTGTAGCGCATTGCCCACAGCCCTTGCCATCTTAGGCTCACCTGCCATTTCAGCAATTCTTCCATAAGTGGCAACGTGTCCCTTTGGAATCTTCTTCACAGCTTCATAAATTCGCTTAGTTGGGCTGTCCGTAATAATATCATAACTTTCAGCTATCATTCTTTTGATTTCCTTATCAGATATAGTTCCATCAAGAATAATAGTATTCCAATGTTCCTTATTCTGATGATATCCTGCAATTACAGACTTGTATGTTTCTCTCCAAAAATCTCTCCACTGTGGATCAACTTTCACATTAAGATTAACAAAGCCGTTCCTTTCATAAATCCAAAGAAATGCTTTCTTGCTACCTTTCACTCTAATAAGCTGCCAATTAGTGTCCCTGAAAGGAGTTTCCATATATGTATCTTTAAAAGTTAGTCCATAATCAACTGCCTGCTGTCTGGTTTTCATAATGCTCGCCTTTCGAAAATTTGTTTTTTTCTATTGTAACACTAATCTATTCCAATTTCTTCAAAAATAGGATAAACTACCTTTCCAGAGAACCGTGCGTACAGGTCTCTTATACAGATCTACAGCTTATATTCCAATTTTAACTATGGTGTTGTGAAGTTCAATCAACTTTCAGCATCCGATACCCAACACCAATGTGTGTTTGGATATATTGTGGAGAGTTCGGTTCTTTCTCGATTTTTTTACGAAGTGTTGCCATAAACACACGAAGGGAGGCAATATCATTATCCCAACTACTTCCCCAAATGCTTTGCGTAAGGAAAGTATGGGTCAGAACTTTTCCTATATTTCTTGTCAACAGGCAAAGCAACTTATATTCAATAGGTGTTAAATGCAACTCTTCTTCATTCAAATAAGCACAACCTGCAGCATAATCTACACGAAGTTTTCCGTTTACAAAAACAACCGCTTCGGCAGGGGATACTTTTTGCATCATCAATAACCTTCTTTGCGTGACTCGTAGTCTGGCAAGCAATTCTTCAACAGAAAATGGCTTTGTTAAATAATCATCTGCACCAGCATCCAACGCATCAATTTTATCGGTATCTTCACTGCGAGCACTGATTACGATAATTGGCATATTTGACCAAGTACGGATTTTTTTAATAATCTCAACGCCATCCATATCAGGAAGTCCTAAATCAAGTAAAACAATGTCAGGATTGTGTGAAGATGCTTCTAAAATTGCCGATTGACCATCGGGCGCCGTCAGATATCGGTATTCGTGCGCTTTTAAGGTTGTTGTAATTAAATTTCTGACAGATGTGTCATCTTCTACAACTAATATTAGTGACTTATTCATATACTTTGACCTCCCCTGCCGGTAATGTAAATGTAAATACTGTTCCGTGCGGCAGATTATCTGAAACAGTAAGTTCTCCGCCGTGGGCGTTAATAATGGACTTGCACAAAGATAATCCAAGTCCTAAACTTCGGCGACTGTCTGCGATTTGATTTGCACCACTGTAAAACATGTCGAATATCCGTGGCTTTATTTCATCAGCAATTCCGTTTCCGTCATCCGATATAGATACGATTGCTTGTTTTCCCTGCTTTTCTGTCCGAATAACAATATGAGAATTTTTAGGTGTATATTTGATAGCATTATCAACAATATTGATGATTACTTGAACAATAAGCTTTGCATCCATTTTTGCAAGAAGAAATTCTTCTTTGCTTTCAACGGAAATATGATGTTCTTCACTCTTTCGGTTAATATGATGTAACGCTTCTGTGATCACGTCATCCATCAAATCTTCCGTTATACGGAGATTTAACCGTCCTTCTTCAATTCGGGTTACAGCCAGCAGGTTTTCTACAAGGTTAATCAGCCACATGGAATCATCATAAATATCCATATACAGCTGCTTTTTTGTATCATTATCAAAGGAATCGCCATTGGACAAAAGGTTGCTGGCATTACCGGAAATGGATGTCAGCGGTGTCCTCAAATCATGTGAAATAGCACGCAGCAGGTTCGCTCGCAACTGTTCATTTTTTGCAAGGATAGCCGCCTCCTGTTTCTCACGGGCATTTTTCTCATTTTCCAAAGCTAGGGCACATTCTCCGAGAATGGACAGTAGAATACTGTTTTCAAATGGATCAAGAGGTGTTTCCCCCATCACGATTCCAACAACTCCATATACCATACTGTTGCTGCGAACAGCAAGGTACAGACATTTTGCATTGGAAATCGTTCCTGTTGTAGCTCCGGCACGTTTATTGTTTTTCAATACCCAGCCGGCAACGGCCTTTTCATTTTCGGAAATACACGATTCCAAATTTTCCTCTGTCGCAGAAAAAATATGTGGCGTATCCAACACTTCCCCATCAGCTAAATAAAAAACGATATCTTTTTCCAAGAGTTTAATGAGCTGATTTGAAGTTGCAGATACAATTTCATTTTTATCTTTTGCCTGTTGCAATAGCTGGTTTGTATCAAACAACACTTTGGTACGGTAAGCAGATTGTGCCACCTGTTTTGCCTGGTTTTTAATCCGTATAGCAAGAGAACCGGTTAAAAATGCCGCCAAAAACATGATAATAAAAGTAACAGGATAACCCTGATCATACGCCTGCAAGGTAAATTGAGGTTCCGTAAACAGGAAATTAAAGACCAAAACACTTACAATCGAGGAAATTAGGCTGTATATCTGATGTTTCGTGATGACAGCGGTGACAAGAACGCCTAAAACAAAAACAGTAATGATATTTGCTTCGTCAAATCCAAATTTCTGGAAAATCATTCCTACTAAACTGGATAAAATCAAAATCGCAGTAGATTTTAATGTATCAGTGACAGAGAATAGGATATGTTTCTTTTTCCTTCCCCCTCTTAACTGATACACTGCCGCATTAGAAACCGTATCCGGAATAATATGCACCTCCAGGTTAGGGGCATAATCAATCAATTTTTCTGTCAGGGTCGGTTTGCTGAGCAAATGCCGTTTTGTAGCAGAACTACGTCCGATCACAATCTTTGACACACCGGACAAACGGGTGAATTCCGCAATCTGAAACGGAACATCTTCTCCGTAAACTGTTTCAATTTTTGCCCCAAGTTGCTCAGCAAGACGAATATTTGAACGCAGGCGTTTTACATTTTCCTCGCTCATCTCCGAAAAATCGGGGGGTTCTACAAACAGAGCCGTAAACTCCCCTTTAAAAGCAGAAGCCATTTTTGCGGCGGTACGGATAATTTTCGTATTGGATGGAGAAGAAGATAGACATACAAGAATATGTTCGTCTGTGTGATAATCTCCATGATTTTTTATGCGGGCATTTTCTGTGAGGATATTCACCCGGTCCGCACATCGCCGCAGTGCAATCTCCCGGAGAGCTGTCAGATTTTCTATTGTAAAAAATTTTTCTACCGCCTGTTTTGCCTGTGTCTGTCTGTATACATTTTCTGTATTCAAACGGTCGATCAAATCCTGTGGTTCAATATCTATTAATTCAACCTGATCTGCATTATCAAACAGAGAATCCGGGATGCGTTCACGTACAACAATTTCCGTAATGGATGCAACTGTATCACAAAGGCTTTCAATATGCTGAACATTGACAGTCGTATAGACATCGATCCCTGCATTCAAAAGCTCCTTAATGTCCTGATACCGTTTTGCATGACGGCATCCTTCGGCATTCGTATGCGCAAGTTCATCTACAAGGATAAGCTGTGGTTTTCTTTTCAGTGCCATGTCAATGTCGAATTCGTTCAGTATCATACCATTATAGAGAACTTCGCTTGTAGGAAGAACTTCTAAGCCATTCAAAAGAGCTGCTGTTTTGGGGTGTGCGTGGGGTTCTACATAACCGGCTACCACGTCAATTCCCTGCTGTTTTTCCATATGAGCCGCTTCTAACATGGCGTAGGTTTTACCCACACCAGCTGCGTATCCGAAAAAGATTTTCAAATGTCCTTTATTACGGTTTCCTTCATCAGCTTGGATTGCCTTTAATAACTGATTCGGATTGTGTCTGCTTTCACCCATACGGTCATCTCCTTGTACAAAAACGTTATATAGAATAATAAGTAAATTTCAGAAAAGTATTTTAACACTGAAATTAAAATCGCATAGAGATTATACCACCTTTTATTCTTTTTTTCCATTCGGGCATGTAGCCGAAAGCAGAAAACACTCCGAAAAATCACGCAATTTTTCGACAAATAGCCCCTTCATACAATTAATGTCATTTTGCCATATCACTCTCGCTGGTTTCTCAATCGTATTGATGGGATGTACCGCAATGTCTATAGAGTCTGGAGTAATGACACTCTGCTTTATTTGAAGGGATAAGGAACAATACTCATCTTTCAAAATATCGTTGTGACTTTCTATGATAAAGCCAAAATCAAGTTTATTATTTCCTAGCCCATTTATTATTTCACTTGCAGAACCGTAAAACAGGTTCAACTCATAGTCTGGGTATTCGCTTGAAAATTGTTCTAATAGATCTGCAATAGAATCTATGATTGCAGGTGTTTCAAATCCAATCCTAAGCTTAGAATCTGAAATAAGTTTTTGGGATTGATTTTCCTCGAGAAATTTATCCAGCTTTTCCATAATAAAATAACCATAAATAAATGCTGCCAATACCACTATAAGTAAAACAAAATCTTTCATATCACCAACTTCTTTCAAAAATTAAATATGAAAACATTTTTGAATATGTTTCGTCTCCCCAAGAACAAGCATGGTACTGTCCTCTAACAACTGCGTATCGGAACTTATTTTCAAATTCATAATATCATTTGTTTTCAGCGCCATAATATTGATGTTATATTTTTTTCGTATATCCAACTGACCGATTGTTTTTCCTATCCATTCTCCCGGTATAGATATTTCAAAAATTGCATGTTCTTCATCTAGTTCTATGTAATCGAAAATATGATCAGCACTATAACGGATCGCAACCCAATCGGCAAGCTGCCTTTCGGGATAAACAATTTCATCTGCGCCGTTCCGTAAAAGAAATTTTGCATGAACATCACGAGCGGCACGAGACACCACCATTCTTGCACCGAGTTCCTTCAAAAGGGACGTTACTTCCAATGAATTCTGAAAGTTATCTCCGATAGCCACAATACAAACATCAAAATTTCCAACACCAAGGGAACTTAAAAAATCCTCATTCGTCGCATCCCCAATCTGAGCGTTAGTTACAAAGGGAAGTACAGCATCAACTCGAGTCTCTTCTTTATCTACCGCCATCACCTGATGATGCAATTCATCTAATTTTATAGCAATATGCCGTCCGAATCTTCCCAGACCGATAAGTAATATTGATTTCATTTTTTTATTCTCCTTAACCTACTGTAATTTTTTCCTGAGGATATTTTGAACCGTTAGACTTTTTTTCAGAAATGGTGGCAAAAATCAAGGTCAATCCTCCCACTCTGCCAAAAAACATCAGGCAAATCAAGATTATATGGGAAACAAGCCCCAGATCAGGAGTTATTCCCAGCGATAACCCTACTGTTCCGATTGCCGACGCCGTCTCAAACAAAGCGGTCATAAGTGGAATATCTTCTGTGCTGCTAATTACCATTCCTCCGACAAGAAATAAAACGATATACATCAAAAAAATTGTAGCTGCATTTCTGATAGTGCCATCCGGAATTTGTCTGCCGAAAAAATGGGTGTGTTCCTTTTTCCTAAATACAGATAATGCCGATGAAACGAGAACTGCAAGAGTTGTCGTTTTCATACCACCTGCAGTGGAACCGGGAGAGCCACCGATAAGCATCAGAATAATGATAAGCATTTGCCCAACTTCACTGAGTAAAGTCAAATCTGCCGTATTAAATCCTGCAGTTCTCGGTGTAACGGATTGAAACAAGGAAACCCATACTCTTTCTGTAAGAGGAACATTTGAAAATTCAAAACAAAAAAAGTAAAGAGCCGGTAAGAATATCAATAGTCCTGTTACCATAAAAATCACCTTGCTTTGCATCTTGTATTTTTTGAAATGCCATTTATGAATCTTTATATCCTCCCATGTAAGGAATCCAATACCTCCTGCAACAATCAGCGCCATAATTACAAGATTTACAATCGGCTGTACAGAATAAGAGGTCAACGAGGAAAAAGGAGTTCTTATACCGATTAGATCAAATCCTGCATTGCAAAAAGCAGAAATAGAATGGAACAGCGAATACCATATTCCTTTCCAAAACCCAAAGTCCCTGCAAAAAACAGGGGCTAAAAGAGCCGCACCAATGATTTCGATAAGAATAGTAATCCGGATAATAAATTGCGTTCTCCGTACAATGCCGCCCACCGTTGGAGCTGAAATTGCCTCCTGCATGGTACTTCGCTGCATCAACCCAATTTTGCGTCCGGATATAACAGCAATCGCAATAGCAATCGTAATAATTCCCATACCTCCGATTTGAATCAGCAGTAAAATAATTCCTTGTCCAAATAAAGACCAGTAGGTTGCCGTATCATTAATAACCAGTCCCGTCACACAAACCGCTGAAGTTGAGGTAAACAAAGCATCCAAAAAGGAGGTACACTGACCGCTTTTTGTAGCAATCGGTAGCATCAAAAGCAGGCTGCCTAAGAGAATCACGGACAAAAACCCTAAACTAATCACTTGAAATGATGTCATATGTCGATGTCTTGATCTTTTTGTCTGTTGCATAACTATATCCCCATAATCTTAATTTCTTTTTTATATTGCCTTTACTCTATCTTTATTTGTATTAAATGGGCGTAAGTAAGTTTGTTTTGAAATTAAGATTGTATAAAGATGAGCAGAAGTCTGAAATCTATCCGAATGTGTTTCCTCATACCAGATGCAATACTACTGACACTTCGATGCCATTCATAATCTGCTTTTTCTTGCCCTGTTTGCCTGTTGATGTGAAACTCATATACCTAGCAAAGTGTCTAAATCTGTACTTTCGTTGTGCCAGCTAAAATTTATCATCATTCCAACCTCTGTTCAACTAAAACTTTTTCCATTATACAATACAAAATAAAAGAGACTCCACTCGTCATGAATAAAGCCTCCTGATATATGTATACATCCTACAGCATATATCTGCAGGATGCCGGCTGCCTATGCAGCTTTTTGTCCAGAAACTGTTTTACACCATCTAATATAGCTTCATCAACATCTCTGAACTTCATATGCTTATATAAACCGGACTTTCTAAAATCATACATAGTACCCACATTATCAAGAAGATGTTTTACCACCTTATATGTTTCCTCTACATCTTTACCTGCACATACAATATCAAGCATTGGCGAATACCATTATATTTTCCCATTTCCAATATATGGGCAACTGCCTGTACTTTCCCTAACAGAAATCTCGCATAACCGATATCATTTTCCCGCAATGCCATTCCAGCCATTGTGGAAAGAACAAAATTAAGTGTACTAAAGCCGGAAAAAATAATATTTTCATATTTCTCATATGCTTCTTTGATTTTCCCCTGCTCCTGGAGTAATCTTCCCTGATAATAACTTTTCATAGCCTTCTTCTTAAAATATCCTATCCATCTTCCTGATAATTTCTTCGATTTCAGTATCTGAAAGATATTTATGAAAAGAAAGTAATGTATCAAGCGAAATATCAAGCAGTCTCGCAATTGGTGCCAGCAGTTCAATATCCGGCTTGGAATTACTATTCTCCCATTTGTTTACAGCCGGTGTCGTCACGCCTAATCTGTTTGCCATCTCCTCCTTTGTGTATTCACCTTCATGTTCATTAAAGAATTTGACAATTTTGCTGATATCCAGCGTCCCATGAATATCTCCAGATATAATAAAACTCATAGATTATCCTACCTCCATCATTTGTACTTATCAAAAAAGCTGACCGGAATCATCTTACCATTTTCTACTTGATAATATTTCCCATTCTCTTCATTGTATGCCAACAGCAATAATTTTCCACCTATATAAACCGAGCCATCAATATAGTAATGACTTTCTCCATCGTAAAAAACATCATGATAATTTCGATTATCAGCAAGACTCCACGAACCTGTGCCAACATGCCCTGCTACTATTGTTTTATAAAATTTTCCTTTTGTCGCAGGAAATTTACCAAGAAGGATGCTGTCAGATGTTCCCCACATCCAGTACTCTCCTGCCTCTTCATCTACTCCTGCATGCACAAATATCTGGTTTTCTGTTTCAAAATATGAAGGAAGCCTCTGAATCCACTCAATCAGTTCATCATGATTTGAAAGTATCATCTGAACTGCTTCCCTGTTGATTGTTTCCATAGAACTGGTTCTCGATATCTGATTCAGAAAATCCATCTGCCACTGTGACAGAAATGTACTTATGGTATTTCCTCCACACTCCAAATCTGTGCGAAGCCAATCATTGAAAACCATATTATCTTCCGATCCATCGGGATATGGATTCCTGTAATCATTAATCCATTCCAAAAACATCTGCTCATGATTCCCCCTGAGAACTATAACCTTTTCTACTCCATATTTTCCCTGCAAATCCTTGAGATACTTTAAAACCTGATATGAATTATCCCCGTAATCCATATAATCTCCCAGAAAAACAATACGATTATTTTCGGCAATGTCAACCTTTTCCATCTTCTCTTTTAGTTCAGCAATGCATCCATGAATGTCACTCATGGCATATATCATACATTAATCACCTCCATTTCATTTGATGATGAATAATATTCTTTTCCAGTGTCCAAACATAAGGCTGCCAGCCTTCCTTCAGGACAGGACGCTCCACAATCAATTGCTATATTATTGTTTCTGCGATAAATATAACCAGGCTGCAAATTATCTTTTATTGTCTGTGTCGGTGTATGTCCTGTTACAACATAAGTGTCCTTAAAATACTGCACATCATAGTCCGCCCTCGTCCAGATTAACTCGTGAATAGAATAGTCCTCTATGTCCTTATCAGGCAAATAATTTCCTAAGCCTGCGTGAACCAAAAGATAGTTTTTGCCATTTACCGCTATCTCTTCATATATCAGAAAATCCTTTATAAAATCTATCACATCTCGCCTTGTCTCTGAATCTAATTGTCTAAACTCATTAATTGTTGATTTGCTTCCGTTATATTGCCAGGTCACAAGATTATCCAGCATTTTTTCATCCAATTCCTCTATGGACATATCTGTAATTTCCTTCATCAAAAATTCCAGACATTCTAACGCCATATACTCATGGTTACCAACTATACATATAACATTGGGCATTTCCATAAGTTTCATAAGGGTCTTTATTGGATGTGGTCCCCGGTCAAGTATATCCCCTAAAATATAAAGTGTGTCGGTATTCTGAAACTGAATCTTATCAAGCAGCTCTATAAACATATCATATTGACCATGTATGTCTGAAATAACATAAGTTGCCATTACTTATAATCTCCTTCTCGTTTCAGTCTAGCTCTTTTCGTTCCACTTTCCTAAATCTGTCATCCATAGCAATATACTCAAACATCACAACTCTTTGCGATGTAGAAACCGACACCCGCTTCTGCTCTTCATTCCACCATGCAACTGCCCTATCATAGGCTTCCCTTGCTGTCTTTTTGCTTACATATATTCCAAGCCACTCATCAGCATCATGATTCCATTCATCTGCTGTAACAAGGAGAAAGAACGGTCCCTTCCCATAAACAGATTCCTTATCAAACTCTGCCCATAGCAATTCAGGTTCTACTTCTACAAATATTTCATTGTCCTGATCGAATTCTTCTATCGTAAGTTTTATACAAGGATTATTGTGATAAAAATCATATTGTTGAAATCCATGCTCATCTGCAGGATTACTAATCACGCGTTCATATGAAGCTTTCAACTTCGATATATCATCATATATTCCTATGATTTCATCTCCATCATAATAACCCGGAAAATATAATAGAAATAATCTATTCTCCATAACAAATCCCACTTCCATTTTTGTACTCTATTTTTAATCCTCTTACTGAAATCAATTGCTTTTTTCTTTGCCGTTATGCTCTACAATTATGTGCATTATTTCTCCATTATGCTTTACACCAGCTTTAGGAATACTATATCTGCATGCTATATCCACGGATACATCCGCAACCTTCCAACAAAATACTTCCTCTGTATCAGTCTTTACCACAATTTGTGTATTACCATCCCAATTTTCCAAAAACTCAGACAAATTCATAATAATAACCATCCTTCGCTCTAAAATATTCCATATATAGTTTTTCCATTTATTCAACTCCATATTTCTGACTAAATTCATTAAGTTCTTTTAGAACAACGCAGTTTTCCTCTATCCTTGATTTCCTTTTCTTATGTGTTGACAGTAACGGCAATTCATCAATCATACAAAATATTTGTCTGCCATCCGTCTCCAACTGTTTGATAAGTTCTCTTTTAGGCTCAGTTCCAATCCAATAATGAATCATTTCCCTATTTTTCATATTTCAATATCCGTCCTCGCTTTATTTGACAACACAATTACCATCCGCTTATTCAAGCATGAATCAAATTCTCTTTTTTCCAACACTTTTGCGATATTTTTATCGCTTTCTTCTAAATTATCCTCCATGCCTATACCATACACAAACATGTCGTCATAACTAGCTGGAATTTCATTTCGATATTCGTATAATCTGTATGACCAGTCTTCTCTATTAACAACAGCAAAATTTCGCCCTATCTGTAAATAAGGCTTTATATCTTTGAACAAAAGAACATCTTCTGCCTTTCTTTCTATTTCACGTGAATTTTCATGAAGAACAATCTCAATCGCAGGTTCTATCGTATCATCGTTTGTTGAAATAATTACTCCGTCTAAATCCTTTTGAGATGTGTATATATCTTTAGAAAATTCAACATCTTCCATTCCCACACCATAAAGACATAAGTCATTGTATTTTTCAGCCGGTATGTCCGAAATCATCAGATAATCGTGATAATGACCATCTTCAAAACATATGGATAATCTGATATTTCTTGCCAAATACTTTCTAAGTTCCTTAAACTGAATTGCCATAATCTATTGCCTCACTTTCTCTTATAAAGTTTTTCCCATAATTTCCCCTCTATGTTCCGCCAAGATTCCGCTCTCCATATTGGTTCTCCCCAAAATCTATAATCCCAAATATGCCATGATTCATTTTCTTTGCGATAATCATTGGATTTACCTGAATATGCATTTTCAGGATTACTTTTTACTGAATGACGTATTTTTTTATTCGCAACTCTCTTGGCAAATTTCGTTTTGCCACCGACTTTGTATACTGGTGTATGCTTATAACTTCTGCTCATTGTAAAATCTTCCACTCCTAATAACAATCTCTTCTAATGTCCTTGGTTCATAATTCATATATGGCATCATGCAGCCCACATTATATGCACAAAGCTGTTTATCTCCCTTTATTCTATCAAAGAAAGTTTCCGTATTCATTTCACGTATGCATTTCTTAAAATAGTATTCTTCAACAGAATTATGAACATGTCCGTACAAAAGAATAGAACCATAATGCTGCTCCTTCCACATCAAAATCGGATAATGGCATAGAATTAGTTTCACATTTTCTCCGTTAAGTGTATCTCGTATTTCCTTATAGTCACAAATATCGTCATATAGCTGCTTATACCGCTGATTACGAATATCATCATGATTGCCTCTGACCATAATCTTGTGTCCTTTGAGTGTGGAAACAAATGCAATCAAGTCTTCCTGCGTGCCACGCATAGCTATATCTCCAAGAATATATACTGTATCTCCATTCGTCACTTTTTTGTTCCATTTTTCCTTGATTGTTGAATGCATTTCGTCCAAATTATCAAATGGGTGGTCATCAAAATCTTTTCCTTCTCTTGTTACATTCTTATGAAACAAATGCAAATCGCTGATGTAATAATTCATAAGTACTATTCCTCCCACTTTGGCAAAACAGTATATCTGCCACTATAATAGCCTTCCAAAAGTTTTTCCTTCAAATCATCATACCATGCTCTCATTGTAGATTGGAGATAGTATATTTCGCCTCTGCCATTTTCATCAAGCTCTAATATGTTGCCCGTCGTTACATCCATTTGAAAGATGATTTTCTCTTCATTTCCACCATAATTCTTTTATGTTTATTGTTGTTTCTTCTATCGGCAGCTATGCTAGTACATTATCAATTTCATTTACCCCTCCTCTGCTTTGCCTGAAGCTTCCCGCATTTTCATTTTCAGTGCTCCATAATCTAGTGTCCCAACAACCAGCAGATAGGTGGCCATTCTTCTCTATAATTAAGCAAACCTCAAAATCCTGGGGGAGCATATCTTTTATGAAATGAAATCCTGTTAATGTTATTTCTCCTGGCTTATTTGATATAGCAAATGCCTCATTTATATCCAAAATTATCTTCTCCTTTATTTTTTATCTCTAATCTATTTTCACGTACTTCTGTATTGGTCATAGGTCTATTATATAATTGCACAAATGTCACTGCTCTCTTTATCCCTTTGACCATTTGAATCTCCTGCTGTGAATATTCACCATAGTCTATGACAATATCTACATTTTCTGGATCCTGCAAAACTTCTTCTAACACACTATCAAATCCATGGGCATGATTCAACTGACCATTACGCATAAAATGATATATTAATCCTGTTCCAGAAAACTCCGCCGCAATATAATCAACAGCCCCGCTTTCAAAACCATGCCCTGTCTGTACACACCAGATACCAGAGGTATCATCATAAACAGGGATATATTCACCAAGATATCTCTGCTCTAATAAATCATCTGTACCACCTGCATATTCAGGCTTGTTTTCCACTTCAATCATATGTCTGTTTTTGCCATACAGATTCGTGAGATATTTAAGATATGCAATTCTCTCATCCTTTTTATTCAAGGACATACGTTCAATATATATCGGATTAATATGCTCATGTTCAAACTCTCCCTGATATGCTACTCCATCAAACTTAATATCTACGCATACCTGAACATCAGAATAATCTCCTCTGAGATTTTTATAGAACTCATAGTTCTCATCAAAATAATTAAGAATTATTCCAACTTTTTCATTGAACACAGTTGTATCCCAATTACCATAGAGACTTCTTACAATGTCACCATGTCGAAAATTATGTGGTATAAATACGAAGTCAGACAATGATTTACTATAAGGTATATTTCCTAACGCAATATTACTTTTATTGTAATATTTCTTGTCATCCATAAGTTGGGATATCGCTATTGATATCCTATTCCTTAGTGCATTATCAGATATTTCATCCATAAACTCATTTAACCACTTCACCTTTTTCTCATATGAAATCATAATATGGTTTGCAACTATTGTAGCCTTCTCTAAATCAGTAAATTCATGATGAATGCTATGCAGGTAAGTTCTTGTATCTTTTGATGGAATAAATTCATCAATAAAATCCTTTTCCATTTTCGACCTCCAAATAATACTGTCAGCTGGCAAATCCTATTCTTTTGACTGCTCTACTTGCATACAGTGCGAAATTATAATATCTCATAGAATTTCTCCTAGCATTTTCTTTATTGTCTGGAGTCTTGAAGTAGAAAACAATACCGGATCAAACAAACCGTATATGAATCCAACCTCGTCTCTGGTAATTCCAAGTACCTCTGCCACTTCATCTACAGCATTTCCCGGATAATCATATTTTTTGATTGCCTCAATAACATCCGCATATCTTGTGATGAAAGTCATATACAATTCAGCCTCACGAACTTCCCTTTTATGAATCTCTTCTACATCACTACGGATAGTTCCATATGGAATAACATTCTCGCTGTCAATACCTCCCCAGATCTTAAGCCAATACATAGCTCCCTTTTTCGCTTCCTCCAGTGAACTGTATGAACGAATAAATTTACCTCTTGTATTAACACTATAACAGGATAATCTTCCCTGAAACGATTTTTCAAATTCTTTCATTGGACTTTTATCTTGCTTTGCAGGGATTTCCAATGGTCCTCGCACATCCTCAAATCGCTGATAAAAAAGATTATACGCTTCTACTTTTGCATTTATTTCTTCCACACCTTCACTACACTGGTCTCTCTGAAATGCAATGGTCATCATGACACCATCAATTCTAGAAGCATTAATACTCTTAAATAACAACAGGTAGTATCCCTGAAGGAACGATGTTTCCACATCTTCATCCTTCGGTATGCAATCGTTATAGTAAAGCTTATGCCACTCGAAGGAGTCTGGCTTTAATAATACACTTTTGAAATGCTCTTCTGATTGTTTTCTCTTTTGTTCATCCCGCTCGCGAAATTCTTCAGTTTTATCATAGATAATATGCTCCACATCATCTATCCCAAGTATCTGCCATATCATAGACTCCCAATTGGATAACAATCCATTTTTCTTGCGATAATTTTCAATTACATAGTTAATCTGACTTTGCAAATCTTTGCGGCAATAAATTTTTTCTGATGCATGTTTTTTGCTAATTCTGATCCAATTGTCACTTTTCTCTGAATATGCTTCTACCATAAATGGAAATGTATGTTCAGGATGAAGCCAATCGCCTTCAAATCCTTCTTGACCAATCAAATATTCCTTCCCATCACTTGTAAGCATAATAATCATTCCCGGACCACCAAGTCCTGAGCCTATGCTATATGAGAATGCGATTAATTTTTCAAATAAATTATCGTTTAGGTCTTCAAATTTAAAACTCAAATCATAACACCCCCTGATAAACTACCACAAGTTATATTCTTCATTATCGACATAACCTTTATCCCTCAACTCCGTAAGATATTTTATAGCAAGTTCTGAATTCCATTCTCCATTTTTCATTTTCATAAGTGGTGTCAAACAGTCTCTAAAATGGGCAAATGGCTTATCAAACAACTGGTTCTCCAACTCCTTCTCATGTTCAAGCAAGAATTCTGGAAGATAACATTCATAACAATAGTCGTTATCATCATTTACCCAAAATCTCCCCATTGCAGATGCCAAATATAAATTTGCCTCATTCGCAAACTCAATATATGCTAGCTTTGTTTTTGTTGTAATTACAACCGGATGTAGAAACATCATCAAATGAATTCGACCTCCTGTAGCACAGTCAATTGTGATCTGTAATTCCCAGCTAAATATTTCATTCTCTATCAATGTGAATAAATGAAAATCTTCCTTCATACAATATTCCTTTCTATATTTTATTGTCATTTGAAATAATTTGGAATTTTTCACAACAATTTTTCTTAGTTTTTCCTTTTCTAATCTATTCATTTTATAATCCGCTCCTTATTTTTTTAAAATATCATTTATCAACTTCTGATACCTTATAAATAATTTCATGCTGTTTTTCCTCAAAGAAATATTCTTTATTGTCTATTTCATATAAGCTCTTTTGGGGCTTACCTGATCTTAAGAACATTTCCGTTGTAAGCAACTTTGATTTGAGTTGAAGTTCTCCTAGTTGCTCAATATCCTTATTTGAAATAGCACTTGGTGTTAATCCTATTTCTTTTCCTAGGTCACCTTGGGATAACCCTCGAGAAATACGTAATTTTGCTATATTTCTTCCTATGTATTTTATATCCATGTCCGACCTCCTTATATTATAATTGAAATTTCCTCTAATCCCTGTATGCAAATAGTGAAATCCATACACCTGTAGTGTTATCTTTTAACTTCTATTACCATTTAGGAATATAGCTTCTATCATTGATATAAATGTCGCAGCTAATTTTTCTCGAATTATTGCCATACAGTTCCTTTATTTCAGGCAGATTGTCATTTATGGCATCAAATACCAAATTAAATTCTTTGCACCATTCAATTGCTTGATGTAATGGTTCGCCCTCCCTGCATGTCCATAAAATAATCTTATAGCCCTTTCTTTGTAGTTTCAGCAATTTATTAATCAGTCTTATATTCGGTTCCCCTATGTCTGGCCAATTACCATGACATAGGGTTCCGTCAAAATCAACTGCAATTATCACATTTTTCATATTCTCACCATCAAACTGCTACACGGGCTACAATCAAACTATGGTCTGGCACCCCTATTATCCTATGCTGTCCAAATACATCCAAATACTCTGCTTCTAATACCATCAATTTATCTGAAGTACATAAATGATCAATCTTCATATAGCCTCTATAGCTCATTCCGTCTATAGGCGCCACCTTGATATCTTTCTTCTCGAGCGATTCTGCAAACATTTGATAATTAAAAAATCTACGTGCTTGATCATTCCTATATTTTTCGCTAATCACTCCATGATTAATATTTCCTGTTATGCATAGATTTTCCTTGTTTTCAATAGAATCTATATAATCTAGTATCTTATCCCATTGTGTCTTTCTATCTATATAATCTGCATCATTGCCACCAGAAACCAATATTCTGACTGTAACGACATCAATTTTTTTCCCATCTTTTTCTACTTGAATGTGTAACATATGTGGATCTTCAAACATATTTATTAACCTTACCGGATACTCCTTTCTGACCATGCACAAGATTCCCCTCTGATTTAATGCATCCAGCCCTTTATACAGAACATATCCCGCTTCGTCAAATGTTTCCATGTATTTAGCATCATTACACTCCATATACTCGACATTACAATACAAATCTGCTCCTAATTTTAATTGTTTCTCAGCCACATCCTTTGATAAAAGATAATCACTATTTACTTTGCCAAATCTTTTCTCTACTCGTAGATTTAATGAAGTTTCTGCAATTTTTATTTCCATTCTTATGTTCTCCTTTAACTTAGTTTTTTGTTTACCATACAAAATTATTAATGGTTTTATTTCTGTTTTTATATTATCCTTTAATTATTTGTGTGTCAAGTATAATTTTAATGTTTTTATTTCTGCTTTCATTTGACTATTTTGTAATAATATGTTATATTCTGCTTAATCAATAAAAGGAGAATAGAGAGGATTATTTTATGTATAATTATTTGCTAAATGTAACGGCATCTAATAAAAATGCCACATTCAATGATGAAATAATTGAAGATATCAAACATGCTTGTGTTGAAGCAAATTCTTCTACTAATTCAAATCGATATGGTAGAAATTTTTCTTTTGTATCCCAATTAGATAATAGAACCATTCAACTTCGACTTAAGTCAGAAACACCTATTATTGCCACTCGTACTATTTCCAGTATAACTCGTGCATTACTAAGAACATGCCCACACGAAAAACTAGAGTCTTTAAAATACAATGGCAGTCTACTTGCAGCTACTGTAGTAGAAGAATACGAAGAAGGTGCTGAAATGTATAATAATCTACAGCCTTACGAAATTGTCCAAACAGTAATAGAAATTTTTTTCGGTCAAGCATCTCTTGGGAACAATGATAAACAAACTGCAAAGGATTCTGCTGAAAAAATCAAAGAGATTGTAGCCAATTACAAGGCATCTATTCAGAATCATTAGACTATCATTTAGTCCCCAATTAATTTTGACTTAATAGCGTTTAGTTAGCTATCGTATTTGTTTTATCTGCTTTTCTCCATAGTTTCTTGCATCAGTTAGAATTGCATTTACCAATGTAAGATTCTTTTCATAATTTGGTGCAACACCTAGCTTCTGTTCCATTTTGATAATCAATGGAATCAGTGATGAATCGGTATCCCCGACCAACAAAAAAGCCTCTGCCAGACTCTCAGTTTTTATCTGATAGAAATTCTGTGCTGTTGCCCCGGCTCTTATCAGTTCATCTACTATCATCTGTATCTTTCTGTCCTTGTATGACCTGATGTTTTCCTCACTGATAGCACTTGCCATTTCGTAAAGTTCATCGAAACTGCCATGATATCCTGTATCCTTTGTATACTGCTGTAGCTGCTCAAATACCTGCATGGTGTCGCACACCTCGGTGCATAGTAACTGTGACTGTGTGGAAACAGGTAAGGATTTGAAATCAGAGAAGTTTGCTGGAAGTTGTGGTATTGCTTGTGATTCTGACTCCTTATTTTCTCCCTGTCCGATAATATCAACCGCCATATCATCATTCTGTTGACATGTAGAAATCTCTAATTCTTGCTCTGATCCCCCATGCTCTAACACAATGCTTTCAGGATACTTCTCCCTCACATACTCGTCATATGCCGGAAGCATTCTCTCAAAATATTCCAGTGGTTTTTGCTTCTTCTTTATGCTCATCTGCTCACTCATCCAAGTAAGATACTCACCTGTATATTCCTCCGATGCTGGCAGTCCTACAGCTTCATAGAACTTATTACTTGCATCTAGATGCCCTCTGCTGTATGCAAGAGACTTCCTTGTCCGCTGTTCCTCCTGCTCTCTTTCCTTACGCTTTGTATCCGCTTCCTTCCTGCGCTTCCGCTCCTGCTGTGCTTCCACCTCTTTGCGTTCTTTTTCCCTGCGGGCTTCCTCGTCAGCATGGATCTTAGCAAGTAATTCATCCAGCCTTTTCTTGTATTCTGCGTCCTTTCGCTTTTTTTCCCATGGGAATTCCGGTATGGCAAGATGCAGTGGATCTGTCTCCTTATCCTTGTTGGTTTCCGGTTCAAATTCTAGTCGAAGATATGACTGATATAAAGATTCTGTTATAATGCTGCCTGCAAGCTTTAACTCATGGTTAAGCTCTTTCTTCATATTCTTTAGTGCTTCAAGCCTTTCTGTATTATCCTGTCGGATTATCTCTGCTTCGTCCTCTGTAATTTTCCCAGCTTTCTGTTTTCTGCATAAATCATTTTCTGCTCGACACTGATATCTGCTATTTTTTCTTTTATCTGTGCATGGCGGTCAAGCATTTCATCAGCTGATTCGATTTTATAATTTACCAGATACAGATACTGCTCCTGCAGTTCATTCATGCGTTTTAAGTCATGATAGCGACGTGCTGCCTTTGACTGGAAACGGTACACTTCCATCTGACGCAGGTGTACTATTTTTACATAGAAGCTGCGCTGGTATTCGCTTGTCCAGTGCTTAAAGGACTTATAATCATCATTGGTTATCAGTTTTACTGTAGTATCTTTTCCCTGTATTGCCGCAAGCGTTTCTTCTATCTTCTCCACTGAAAAACTCTCATCAAGCGTATCCACTCTTCGAAATTTTTTCATTCCTCCTGCCTTGATTGCAATGTGCTTTCCCTGTTTTACCTCATAGCCCAGCTCTTTTAGATTCCAGATGAATTCATCCATATTTTCTGCATTTGACATACAATATTCCGCATCCGCAAGCATAACTTCCTTCAAGGACTTCTGATACTCGTACTCGCCCCTGCTCATACGCTCAGAGTCTTTAACATATTCTGCCGGTATGACTGACCAGCCATATTTTTCACACAGGCGGTTGGTAATAGGCTGGATGATCTTTTTCCAATCGCCTTTGGTGTACTGATACTTGTATCCGTCTATCATACTTACGCTGTTGAATACGATATGACTGTGCAGATGTCCCTTATTCATATGCGCCGCAAATAATGCTTCGTATCTATCTTTTAGGTATTCCTCTATGAACTCCTGCGTTAGCTGATACATAGTCTGTGGATCACCTTCCCCCACAGGACACGAAAGGACGACATGATACCCCTGTCGTCCTAACTCTTTTCCAAATATCTGCTTTGTTTCACACATCTGCTCGTACGCAAGTTCTGCATCCGGCATGACATTTACACCTCCCACCAGTACCCCGCCATCCGTCTTTGCCGGATTTACGATATATAATAAGGAGCGGTGCAGGGAATTTGAAAGGTTCCCATCCTTGCTTTTGGCTATATTCCATATTTTTGTAATCGCCATGTTCATCCCTTCTTTCTGCTAAATTAATTGATATGCCGCATTATCCATTGGATACCCGCAAAGCATATCTGTCACTTACTTCTTATATACTGCATCAATAGCCGCTGTATCTGTTGCAACTGCTCCTTTACCTCCTGTACATCTGACTTCGAGATAAATACATTGGTATTTGCCATTCGCGCTATCTGGTTGATGTTATTGCCTATTGCAGATAGCTCATGCATCAGCTTCATCTTATACGCAAATGCTTTCTCACTTGGCTTCAGATTCTCTCTATGCAAGTTAGAGTCAACCATTGCCACAACTGCCTGATCATCATCCAATTCTCTTATCACAACCGGAACCTTCGTCTCTCCTGCCCATATAGCAGCTTCCTTTCGCCTGTGACCGGATATCACCTCATACCCATCTCCATAGGGATTTGTCCTTACAAGTAGTGGCACAAGTACACCTTCTTTCTCAATACTCTTCATCAACTCACATAATTCCGTATTTACCTCTACCTTAAACGGATGATTCCTAAAATCATGCAACTGATTTATCTCCACATTCCGTATCGTCTCCATAAAATCGCCTTTCTCGAATACATCGAATTCATCTATTCTGAAATTCATCTGATACGATGACTTTCATATACAAAGAAAGACCGCTCACTTTCAATTTTTCTTGAAAATGAACGGTCTTTCACGCTTCTGTTATTTAGTTGAATGATAAATGTATTACTTTCTCTTTGATGTGTTTCCGAAGCCGCAGTCCAATACGACTGAGACATTCACACCGTCTGAAATTGCTTTTTTGTATGTTTTTCTGTCACTATGGTCAAACCGAAAAAACCTCTCAAAGTGCCGGAAGTCGAGAAGTTTTACAAACTTCCCGACTCGCGGGCAGTCGTCGAATTCCGCATAAACACTGGCTTTACAGCCAGTTGTTTTTTCGGAACTCTCCTCGTTGCCTTCGCGCAAATCAAGGATTTTTACGAATCTGTACGATGTAGTGCAACTATTGTCTCTACATGCACTGTTCCAGGGAACATATCCACTGCGCATGCTTTTTCAACCTTATACCCCTGCTCCTGTAGCATTTCCAAATCTCTTGCAAGGCTTGTTGGCTTACAACTTATATATACCATTCGGTCAACGCCAAAGTCGATTATCTTCTGCAATGCCTTTGGATTTATGCCATCACGTGGTGGATCAAGTACGATTAAATCAGGCTTGTCCTGAAGGTCGTCAATTACCTTTAAAACGTCACCGGCTATAAACTCACAATTGTCAAGGTTGTTTAAGCTTGCATTAACTTTTGCAGCTTCAACAGCTTCCTCTATGATTTCAACACCAACTACTTTTTTTGCAACAGGCGCAAGAATCTGGGCGATTGTTCCGGTTCCGCTGTATAGGTCAAATATCAACTTGTCCTTTGTTTCTCCGATATATTCTCTTGCTTTTGAATACAAAACTTCCGCTCCAAGTGAATTAGTCTGGAAAAATGAAAAAACGGAAATTTTAAATTTTAATCCCAAAAGCTCCTCGTAAACATACTCATTTCCATAAAGAATTCTTGTCTCATCGCTTTGCACAACATCTGCCAAGCCATCATTAATAATATGAATAACTCCGCACAGCTTAGCTGACAAATCAAGTGCCTTTATTTCTTCCACCAAACTCATTAAGTCAGCTTTCTTCTCCATTTCTGCATCTGATGTTGTAACAATGGCAACCAAAAGTTCTTTTGTCTTAGTTGTTCTTCTGACTAACAAATGTCTTACATAACCTTCGTGACGTAATTTATGATAAAAAGGTAACTCTTTTTTTGCACAGTAATCCAAAACACATCTTAAAATAATATTGTAATCCCTGTCTACAATCTTGCAGTTATCCACTGTTACAATGTCGTGGAAACTGTTTTTCTTATGCATTCCAAGTGCCAAAGGTCCATCCTTAAACTCGTCACCAAAAGAAAATTCCATCTTATTTCTGTAGCCCCACTGCACAGGACTGCCAAGTATTCCCTCAAACTGGTAGTCTCCTTTGATTGCATTGTCAAGAATCCCCTTAACCATGTCTTCCTTAAGTTTCAACTGATTCTCATAACTCATTGTCTGGTAAGAACAGCCACCGCAATCACCGAAATGTGGGCAATTAGGTTCAACATCTTCCATTGGTGATTTTTCAATTATTTCCTTTAATCTTCCCTGAGCCTTTCCGGAACGCTTCTTTGAAACAACAAACTTAACCTTCTGACCCGGCAATGTGCCTTTTACTGATGCTACTCCATCTTCACCACAATCCACTTCCCCTTTATTAGGAAAAGTAACCTTTGTAACTACTCCTGTATATTCAACACCTTTTTTCATCTTTGCTCCTTTTTTACATGCTTCTTTATATATAAATGTTAATAATAAACCTTAATTAAAAAATTTCATATACTCTAAAAACAACTTTGACCCAAACAAAGCAGTCGCCGGATTCTACCAACTACTACTCAGCTTGGGCCACTTTTTGTTGTTTGCTTTTTAATTTTTATTCTTCTTCAAAATCGTCTTCATCTTCGTCTTCAAAGAGATCTTCGAAATCATCTTCAAAGTCATCATAATAATCTCTGTTAACGAATCTGTAGATTGCATATGCGGCACCTGCTACTGCTGCTACTGCTGCAATTACTGCCAAAACGATTGCAACAATCTTCTTTGTTTCTTTCTTCTCATCGTCTTTTGTTAAGATTTTTCCAATCTTTACGCCCTTAATTAAATCGTCCATTTCTGTCACCTCGTTTTCTATCTGATTGATAATAGATTCAAAATTTATACTTATTGGTATTATACCAAAAATCAAATATATTTACTACAATTTTTTAAGTTTTGCAAAAGATGCCATCATAACTTTTTGACCTGCTGTGTCAAACTCAACTGTTACCTGATAATCTCTTGGTCCGTCCTCCACGCCAAGCACTGTTCCGTCGCCAAATTTTGTATGATGAACTCTGTCGCCAACGCCATAATCAATGTCTGCCTTTGTTACAACAAACTGCTTTCCAAAGCCCGGCTTAGTTGACGGATTGCCATATGCAGGCTTCTTTGCCATTGTTCTATAAGCGTTTTTGTGTTCATTTGCAGCAAAATTTCTTGAACCGCCGTAAGATGAACCCATATAGCCTGAGCCACCATGATTTAACGAGCCTTCATAGCCGCCGAAACCACTAAAAGATGGTTTCTTTTCAAAACCTGCTGCAACTCTATCCGTTACATTTTTGCTGTTTACAAGGCTCATTGGAATCTCTTTTACAAATCTTGAAATAATATTGTACTGAGTCTCCCCTCTTACCATTCTACGCTTTGCGTAGCTTATTGTCAGATGCTTCATTGCTCTTGTTATTGCAACATAGCAGAGTCTTCTTTCCTCTTCCAGTTCTTCCGGATCATCTGACATAATGCTCATATATCCCGGGAATAATCCGTCTTCCATTCCGCAAAGAAAAACATTAGGAAATTCAAGTCCCTTTGCACTGTGAACTGTCATTAAAACAACATAACTGCTGTCTTCATCTAAGTTATCAATTTCTGAAACCAAAGCAACTTCTTCCAAAAATTCTGCAAGACTTGGATTGTCTGTATTCTCCTCGTATTCAGTTACTTTTGTTATTAATTCATCAATATTTTCGATTCTGCCATTGGCTTCATCTGTGTTTTCTGCTGCAAGTTCTGCCACATATCCTGTCTCGTTTAACACTTCGTTAACTAACTCTTTTAAAGACATACTCTGTTGCTGGTCTTTGAAATTCTCAATTAAATCAGTGAATTTTCTTACCTTTGTTGCTGCTCTTTCAAGCCCCGGAATATTTTCAACTTCAAGCAATGACTCATACAAATTAAAGCCGTAAGCTCTTGCAAAATCCTTAGCCTTAGTAACTGTAGTCGCACCAATGCCTCTCTTTGGCACGTTTATAATTCTTTCTACAGCTATGTCATCTGTTGCATTGCAGATAATTCTAAGGTATGCCAAAACGTCTTTGATTTCTTTTCTCTGATAGAAGTTCTGTCCGCCAATGATTTTGTAAGGAATATTTCTAAGCAATAATTTTTCTTCCAATGCTCTGGATTGGGCATTTGTTCTGTACAAAATCGCGTAATCACTATAATCTGCCCTTCCAAAATCCACATTTTCCTTAATTGTTGAGGCTACCATATCTGCCTCTGCGTAAGCGTCTTCAGCCTGATACAAATCTATTTTTTCACCCTGTTCATTGTCACTCCAAAGTGTCTTGTCTTTTCTACCTTTATTGTTGTGAATAACTTCATTTGCCGCATCAAGAATAGTCTTTGTTGAACGGTAATTCTGCTCCAGCTTAACTACCCTTGCATTGTTAAAGTTTTTCTCAAACTGAAGAATATTAGAAATATCCGCACCTCTAAATTTGTAAATTGACTGGTCATCATCACCTACTACGCAAAGGTTCTGATACTTAGAAGCCAGCAATTTAATAAAAGCAAACTGAGCTCCGTTAGTATCCTGATACTCGTCAACCATAATATACTTTAATCTTTCCTGATAGCTTTCCAAGACTTCCGGACACTGTTTAAAAAGCTGAACCGTCTTCATTATAAGATCATCAAAATCAAGCGCGTTATTCTTCTTTAAAGCTTCCTGATAATTGTTGTATATTTTTGAAATATTAAGCAATTTAAAATCTGACTGTGCCATCTGGGCAACCTCGCCTGTTGTTACAAGCTTGTTTTTGAAATCAGATATTTTTCCAAGAACTGCGTTCTCCTTATACATCTTTGGATCAAGATTAAGATTCTTGATTACGTCCTTTAAAAGTTTCTTCTGGTCTTCTGTATCGTAAATAGTAAAATCGTTACTATATCCTATTCTGTCAATATATCGTCTTAAAATTCTTACGCAGGCTGAGTGAAAAGTACTTACCCAAACCTGTTCCGCACCAAAACCAACAATCTTATTTACACGCTCACGCATTTCACCTGCCGCTTTGTTTGTGAAAGTTATTGCCATAATATTGTATGGCTGAACGTGTTTTTCTTCTATTAAATATGCAATTCTATGAGTCAGCACCCTGGTCTTTCCGGACCCTGCACCTGCCAATATAAGCAATGGTCCTTCCGTATGATAAACTGCCAACTGCTGCATATCATTTAATGTTTCGTATATATTATTCATAAATTCCATCCTTACCGGTAATTATAATTGTTTAATTTGTTATTATGATTACGTTGATTGTAACCTGTTTCCAATTTTCATAATCATTTACACTGCTAAAATATTTTAACATATTCCATTCTAAGAATAAAGACACCTTTAATTTTGTTTTTTATTATATTTGCTTGTTTCAATTTTATATTCCAATTCCCATATTCCATGATTTTATATAGATTTTTTTATTAATATTTTATCTTGTGGTTTTTATTACTACGTGTTATCCTTGTAGTATCAGATAATAAATTATTTATGGAGTAAGACAATGCAATCAGAAGATTTAATTAACCAGGTTTTAGAAGAAATAGAATCATTTAACATTGATGATATTCCTAACATAGATTTATATATGGATCAGGTAACAACATATCTTAATGGAAAGTTTAATACTTCCAAAAGACATGACGATGACAAGCTTTTAACAAAGACCATGATTAACAACTATGCAAAAAGCCGCCTGTTGCCTCCTCCTGAAAAAAAGAAGTATTCAAAAGATCACATGATTATCTTAATCTTAATCTTTTTCTTTAAGAATGTTATATCTATAAACGATATCCAGACTATTGTAACTCCACTTCTAAAGGATTATTACAATAATGATGACATTCCTAATTCATTAGAAGATGTAACTAACGCTTTCTTAAATCATGTTCAGAAAAGCGACCTTATTGAGCCTTTGATTAAAGAATTTAAAAATTCTCAGAACATCTTTGGTGACTTAGAAAGCTCTGACCGTGAATCAATTGAAACAATTGGGCTAATTGCCACATTAAGCTACGATATGTATATTAGAAAAAGACTTATTGAGAAGCTTATTGATTCTTTGCCTAGTTCAAAGGGTGATACTGGCAAAGATAAGAAATAAATTGTAGTGTTCCACGTACTTTTTCTGCACCGTACCCAGACATATTCAAATCTTCTGTTTTTGGGGTACGATTTTATTTTATGTAAACTGATTATATCACTTATTCTTGCTTTAAATACGTTTTTGTCACATATTGATCTTTATTCTATGTATTATATTAACCAATATGTCACTTATACTATATTTTCTTCAATATTTGTACCCCGAAAATTACACTTCCTTTAATTTTCGGGGTACACTCTATTAAAATTATAATTTTCTCCGTGTTATGTTAACCAAACATATTCAGAATATTCAAATTAACTGTATGTATTTCAAAAAAATAAATCATACGCAGTTAACATGCTACTTATAACAAAATGTTGTGGTTATTTCATAATCCGCTATTCCGATTTCCTGTAGATTAGTAAACACTTCACATTCTATCTTATATGTTAATCCTTCAATCATATTATAATTAGTAAGACTTACTCCTATTCGCACTTTACTTCCTGGTGCTAAACTTATCGGTGGTCTCCTAGAATTAAGAATTTCTTTTTTGCTTACATACTCTTTCTTCTCACCATTCTTGACAATTAAATAGTATGGATATGCCACAAAAATACATTGGTCTGACTTATTATTTAATTCAAGCTTTACATAATCTTTATTACCTTCTACAACCTTGACTGTAACATTCTTATTAGTAGCTTTTTTTAATTTCTTTTTCACCTGCACATTTATAGTCTTTCTCTTACCATATTGATCCTTTAATGTTATCTTTGCCTTGCCAATCTTTTTAGCTTTAACTAATCCTTTTTTATTAACAGTTGCTACTTTCTTATTAGTGCTTTTCCATTTTATTTTTTTCATTGACAAATTGCATAATTTTGCACTTTTACCCTTTTCAATAACAACAGTTTTAAATCGGTTTGTATCAATTTTTACGGTTTCTGCATTAACAATATTTCCCTGACTGCAAATAAATAACATAATCACCATTACTATCACAACGCTTATTTTTGTGTTCATACTCCCTCCTAATAAAAAGCATATCTCCAGTTATTATAAATATCTCCATTTCCTGGATTATAATAAAATTTATATCCCGTATTTCCATTTAATTCTGAAGGAAAAATATGATTGACTACATATACATTTTCTCCATTCATTAGCATATTAGGATCCATATAAACATAATAATATCGCTGCAAGTCTGTTCTATAATAGCATCCACACAAAGCTACTGCATGAGCATAATTTTTTGCACTGTTTTCTTCATTATGTAAGAAACTACAAAAAACCGGTTTATGGCTTTCCATTAAATACAAAACATCTGTAAAAGATAATTTATGTTCAACATATTTCATAGATATTGCATAATACTCCCACATTCTCTTTTCCCACTGAATATTTCCAACTGGATCCGCATTGTATTTTTTCTTTAAATCATAATACACTTTCCTTGCATTACATTTAACCGTTCCGCCACGTTTATAATTAATAATGCTAGCCCCTGTTGCCGCCCAACATATTCCCTGATTGTTAATTTCTCCATTAGCAATCAAATCTAATTTTGTCGTGTATAACATTAACGTATTTTTTGTATTCTTTATAGTTTCATACTTTTTCTTATGCGTTCCTATATATGAAAAATCTGTTGTATATTCACTATCATTTATACTTGCTGTCTCTATTTCATATTCATCTGAATTTAATTTTACATTTTTTGATATATCTGAAAACTTTCGTTTTTTTAATTTTCTATCTGAATTATTCTTTCTTATTGTTTTTCCTGCATTTTCACCTGTTACTACTTTCGTTTCTTTTTTGCTATGTAAACTTAATCCATTGCCATTTGATTCAACGCTAATTCTCTCTTCTCCTATATCATTAAAAAAATTTTCACTATATAAAAATGACGTTAATTTTTTTCCTTCGTATTCTGTAACATTTATTGCTCCTATCTCTTCATCTGCTACTTTCACAAAAAATATAGAACTTTTGTTTTTTGAATTTTCCACATTAAAAGACTGACTTATTTCTACTTTATCATTCTTTTGACAGTCCACTCCTGATAAATAACCTCCTAACTCCTCAATCGCAACACTTTTATCATTCTTCTGAACTTGTCCAGCATTTACGTTTTTCATATTTGCCATTAGCAAAACGCTTAATATAGCAAACATAATAAATTTTTTCTTACTTTTTTTCATATCTTTCCTCCTACTCTCTTTCTTTTCCATATTGGATTTCTCATTTTCATTATAGCATACTTAATTTTTAAAAAAGTGGAATATTCTCTTATTTAGTGGAATATTATTGAAATTTTGCCTAAAGAAAAAGGTACGAAATCTCTATCTCGTACCTTTACTTTTTATTCATCTTTCTTTAATACTCTTTCAAGTACCATATCATACCCGTCATTTCCATAATTAAGTGAACGGTTGACTCTGCTTATTGTCGCTGTTGATGCACCTGTGGCATTAGATATGTCAAGATAAGTCTTTCCTTCTCTTAACATCTTGGCTACTTCATATCTCTGTGAAATAGAAAGCAACTCGTTTACTGTACAAACATCTTCAAAAAATGTATAGCACTCTTCCTTATTCTCTAATGTTAATATTGCATCAAAAAGATGATCAACTTCTGTATTTCTAATTTTTTTACTCATTTCAACCTCCTGAGAGATACCTTTACTTACTTTAAGATTTTATCACTCTAAAGTTTGAAAGTCTAGTATTTTTTTCTTAATGTTTTTAATTCTTCAACACTAAACTTGTATGTTGTGTTACAGAAATCACATTTTACTTCGATTGCCTTGCCATCATTAATTATTTCGTCTAATTCTTTGTTGCTTAATCCTGCAAGTGCCTTTACAATTTTTTCCTTGCTACATGTACACTTAAACTGTGTATCGATTTTGTCTGTAAACTCAACATCCATGTCGCCCATTACTTCTTTAAGAATATCTTCAGGTGTCATACCTTTTTCAAGCATATCTGTAACTGATGTAATTTTGCTGATTCTATCCTCTAATGCCTGAATTGTTTCTTCGTCTGCAAAAGGCATTAACTGTACTATAAATCCGCCTGCCTGTTTTACTGTATTGTCTTTTGACATAAGCACCCCAAGGCCTACTGCTGAAGGAACCTGCTCTGATGTTGCAAAATAATAAGTCAAATCTTCTGCGACTTCACTTGTTCCAAGTGGAACCTGACTTGAATAAGGCTCTTTAAGTCCCATATCCTTAATAACTGTTAATGTTCCGTAACCGATTGCCGCGCCTACATCTAACTTGCCTGCATAGTTGGCAGGAATAAGCACGTTAGGATTTCCAACATATCCCTTTACGTTTCCGTGTGAATCTGCTGTAACTGTTACTCCGTTAATAGGTCCGTCCCCCTTCATCATAATTGTCAAAATATCCTTGTCGCCCTTCATCATAACGCCCATCATTGCTCCACCTGTAAGCAAACGACCTAAAGCTGCTGTTGCTACAGGACTTGTATTATGATGCTGTCTTGCTGTTTCAACCATCTCTCTTGATGTAATTGCAAATGCTCTAATCTGACTATTTGCTGCTGTTGCTCTTACTATATAGTCCACTTATTTTTCCTCCTGATTTTTAATCTATATCTTTTTCAGTTTTTATTTCGAAACTTGATTTTTCTGACATTCTCTTGCCACAACATATATTCTTTCGCTTTCGCTATTAGGTTCATTTCTTGTAAATGCATCATAAACAGTTACGAACTCAAGTCCTGCAAAATTCAAAGCTTCTTTGATTTCTTCAACTGTATAAGCTCTCTGATAATGCTCCTCAGTAAATTTATCATATCTGTTGTCATCACCTTTAACAAAAATAGAAAGCATATATTCATTTATACAATCTTCCTCATCAAAATAATTGTCCCAAATAAAACTGCAGTCTTCTCTGTCCTCGGCAATTACTGATTCGCCTATACTTCTGTATAACTCTATTGTTTTTAAATCAAAAACAAAAATTCCACCTGGATCAAGATAATTGTTAACCAACTTAAAAGTTGTAACTAAATCTTCGAATTCCGTAATATAATTAATGGAATCACAAAGGCTTACTACTGCCGCCACCGTTCCATACAAATCTAGTTCACGCATATCTTGGCACAAATACAATATACCGTCGTTTTTTCTTTTTTCAATTGCCATATTAAGCATTTCCTGGGAGTAATCCACGCCAATCATATCGTAGCCCTTGTCTGCCAACAGTTCCGTAATATTGCCCGTTCCACAGCCCAAGTCTAACACAATACCATAATTGACACCATATTCTTTTAAAATGCTAACCAAATATTCGCACCATTTATCATATTCAATATTGTCCATAAACTTATCATAAACCTGTGCAAAACCCGTATATGCTTCCATAGTATTCCTCCATAATCCTTACCATTCTATCAGCAAAACTTTATAAACGCAACCATTAGACTTGCCAAAAATCTCACACTACATTATACTGACTATGACAATTTAAAATATGTTAAAATTATAAAATAAAAAACAGGTATGAAAGGTAAATATAACAGGTAACTTTTTATGATAAATATTACTGGTGAAATCCGTAATTTATCCGCCAAAAGGCTAATCATTCCAACGATAACTTTTATTCTTATGATTTTATCGTTAATGATTTTTCCTTTTTTTAAAGTGTTTAATCCCGAACCCATATCAAATATATATAATGTAAGACTTTCTGACAAATACGTAAAAGTAACTGCCAAAGCCCTACATTACTCAGGTTACAATCTTATAAAATTTGGCAATAAGAAATACGGATATTATTATGCACTAAATGACAATCAATGTGTTTTTGTGATTCTTCCTGTAGGTAGCACACCTAAAAAAACATTAACAAATTACAGTTTTAAGGGAAAAGTTATAAAGCCCAACAGTTCTTACAAGGAGATGCTTGATGCATTCTCAAAAGACTTAAACTGGGATTCTCAATCCCTTTCAAAAATCACAGGTGAGTGTTTAATTAGCAATGCTAATTACCACCCTATTAAATATATGATTTTTATGTGGTTTGTTATAGTTATTATGCTAATTTCATTAAAGAATATAGCCGAAGCAATTATGGGAATAGTTAATCCATATCTTTACCCTGTTTGCACTTTTTTAAACAAACAGCTTGGAAAAGAATATATTGACGATGCCGAGTCAGAACTTAGTTTTGGTAATTACATACAGATTAACTCGATTTATATAACTGAAAACTATTGCATAGACCTTGGAAAAAACAAGATTTCCATACTTCCACTTAATGATATTGTGTGGTGCTACCGACTTGGAAATATTTCGCTTAACCCTAAAAGCGAAGAACCAACTTTTTCACTTCACTTTACATTAATAGATGGCTCCACAATTCTTTTTAAGAAAAAAACAAGCGACGAGGCTTTGGAGGCAATTAATGCCATCCGTGCAACAGAATACAATATTATAATCGGTCATTCGGAATCAAAGAAAAAAGCTGCAAAGGCAGTTATAAATAGTTATAAACAGAAATAAATAACAGCACCTTAGTGACATTTTGCCATTAAGATGCTGTTGTTTTTGATTTTCTTTATAAAATATCAATTAATAATTTCAAAAAAATAGGCTGATGCAACAGCCTATTTTTTTGTGAAAACTATCTTCCACAACAATATTTATATTTCTTTCCTGAACCACATGGGCAAGGATCGTTTCTTCCAACTTTCTTTTCCTTTATAACGGTTCCTGAAAGTTTCTGTTCTTTGTAAAGTTCCTTTCTTCTTTCAGGTGTTAAAAGGTTGTCCCATTCTTCTAAGTTATAAAGCCAGTCTGCCTTAGCATCAACCATGTTCTTGTATAACTTTTCAGGATCATATTCTAAGCTAACTTCTGTTGTATCTTCTAATTCTTCTATTGGATTCTCAACCTTTAAGCTTTCGTTGATTCCATCAAGGAAACCTACCATTGTAAGAACTTCCATATTGTATTTCTTTGCAAGTTCTTCAACTGTTCCCTTTACTACTACGTCAGGATGTCCAAGAATATCTTTGTATACTTCCTTCTCCTGTACGAAATAAGCACCCCAGAACTGATTGTACTGTTCCTGTGTCTGTTCCTGATTATAAGCGATTTCACGCCATGTCTTTAATAAATAATCGTTTGCCATTTTTTCCTCCAAATGTATTAATATGCTAAGCACCTGTTCTTACCTAACATTATATTTTTCTTCTCTCAGATATTATACAAATAGTAAACAATAATTGCAATAAAATATTATTTCTACTATACTAAAAAGAGTTCAGAAAATAAGCTTTTTTAGCTTTATCGTTGCAGTTTTGTGACAGAATGGAGTTTTTATGGAAAAATTAAAACGTATCCTTGCCATATTGGCAATAATTTCACTTGTATTTTGTGCTTTACTTACATTGGTTCTTGCACTTCTTACAAACTTTGGAGTTGGAGATTTTACTAATGCTTGGAGGGCAAGTGCATGGTCAATGATAATATTGCCGGTGCTTTTTTATGTAATGATATGGATTTGCAAGTTGTTGAAGAAACAATAGAAAAGACCTTAGCATTTAAACTAAAATTTTAAATGCTAAGGATTTTTTTATAATCCCGCAAATTTTTCATTTTTTTCATAAACTGACCAACGGCATTGAGCCGTGTACTCATAGACCTGACGGTCTATGACCTCAGTGGCTTTCGCCTTGTGTGCTACTACTTATACAGATAGGCATTGAGCCTCTGTACTCATAGACCTTCGGTCTATGACCTCACTGGCTTTCGCCTTGTGTGCTACTACTTATACAGATAGGCATTGAGCCTCTGTACT
>ENA-OPSW01000053-OPSW01000053.1-human-gut-metagenome-genome-assembly--contig:-NODE-53-length-118631-cov-8.494021_pt1 | contig 118631 bp, 101 predicted proteins | sample MGYA00241463_ERZ501918 | MGnify/ENA primary metagenome ERZ501918 (study PRJEB25962, sample SAMEA2042443) | human gut metagenome | biome: human gut; feature: human-associated habitat; material: faeces... | reverse complement strand
CGCACGTACGGATCTGTGAGGGGCTAAGATTGAGAGGTCTTAGTCTACTCGACTATCATTAGATCTGGAACAGCATTTTACCAAATAGGACAGAAGTAGAGAATGTATAGTGGATTCTTGTTTTACGATGATAATGGAATGCCACTTGTGGCAATGTACTGGTAACATCGTTTCAATCATATGGTCGGCAGATACAATGACATCTACCGGGTGCAGTTGCCAAATATCACGCCTCATGTATGCCGACATACCTATTGCTCGAATATGGCAAAATCGGGAATGAATCCAAAGATATTACAGTACCTCATGGGGCATTCGGATATATCGGTTACAATGAATGTGTACACGCATATCGGATTCGATGATGCAGAGGAAGAATTGAAACGGATGGAAGAGTTTAGGAAAGCACAGGCGGAGGTTGAACAGAAGAATGAGAAACCGATGTCGCAGAAAATGTTTAAGGTAATTTAATATAGATGATAGGTAACGCTCTGGCTTTTGATGGTTGGGGCGTTATATTGCTATAGAAAAAACGAAAATAAGATTGCATAATATATTTTGGAAAAATTTTGCCTTGAAAAGGATGTGAATAGATAAATGGAAACTTTTTATTTGATTGATTTTGAAAATGTTCATAATGATGGCATTGCGAATATTGAAAGTATGACAAAGGAAGAACATGTGCATATTTTCTCAACACAGAATGCAACAAATATAAGACAGGACATTTTTTGGTTAAATGGAGATATCAAATCTCATTTAGTTCCAGTGCGAAAGCAGTCATTGGATATGCATCTGGTTTCTTACCTAGGCCATTTGTTGGGAGTGTATGGTAAGGAATGTAGTTATGTGATTATCAGTAAGGATAAGGATTACGATAACATAGTTAAGTTTTGGAAAGAGGAAGGCTATCCTAATATTTCACGAAAAGAGAAGTTGCCGGGATCTGCTTCTACTCAGAGGCAAAAAACACAGACAGTATCTCAAACAAAAAGTAATGTGCAGACTGTGAATAGTAAAATTAGTGTAGGTATGGCATATGAATTTGAAGGTGATGATAGAAGTGAATTAAACCTGTTTATGCAGCATGGACTTGTGGCTATAGGATATGATAGAAATTCGGCAAATAGAATCTGCAAGTTTGTTATTGCTCATTGTAATGATGAAAGAATGCTAAATGGAATTCACAATGACATCAAGAACTCCTTTAATAACTATTCCGAAGTATATGAGGATGTTAAGTCTATTCTTGAGAAATTTGTGCAATCAAAGAGTAAAGTCGCAAAAAGAGAATCGCAGGTCCGTTCTTTCTTTGGTCAGCACTTTAAGAAGAAAATATATGTGGATTGCAAAGAGGAAATTATTCAGATTATTTTAAAGTCAGAAACTATACAGCAAGTGAATAATGGATTGTTAAAATTGTATTCAGATGGAACAGTGGTTTCACACATTTATAAGACAATACAACCATTGATTAGTGAGTTACCAGGTAAGTAGTAAAAATCCTTAGTAGTAAGAAATTTCGTTTTACTACTAATTTTACTACTAACAGGTAGTAACAACTTGCAGGGTTCTGCTCTGATTTGCCACAATCTGTAATTTCAGAGCATATCACAATAACCCCGGAAACCCTCGCAAAACAGGGCATTCCGGGGCAAAACAAGGAGAAATAAAATAATGATTAAAGTACTTTTCATCTGCCACGGCAGAATCCGTACTTTTGTCTGAAATGCCTGAAAATCAAGGCTTTGTGGGAAGTGATTTGTACCCCTGTTGTAACCCTATTTTATACGGGTTCCTAGAAAGGCAAAATTTTGTTAATTGACTGCCCTCGATAAAAAAAGCCTCTTGACAGCAGTAACAGAGTTCACCAAGCCTCTGACTTTCATGCGTAACCCGGTGAGACTTTTTTATCCAATCAAAATTAAGAAGGAGCTTCCATAAAACAGGGAGTTTATTTTGTGGATATTGGAAAAGGGACATTTGGAAATAATTAGAAAGTCCCGGTATGGGTTGATTTTTTCACTTAATTGAGTATAATAAAAGTAGGAACAGCAATGTTCTCGATGTAAGAGCATCGTTAAAAGTTGGGCTGCAGATGGAGCAGGATAATTTTCCATCTCATAAGATGTCTTAACTGGGCATCGAGCCTGGCAGCTTGGATAAAGCTGTAGTCCACGTGGGGGACTTAATGATTTCCACGTCGTTATGGGTATCTTAACTGGGTACCGAGGCTGACAACCAGCAGAAAACTCTTTTTCAAAAGAAATTCTTAGAGGAGTGTGGTTAAGCATCACACTCCTCTTTACGTATGAGGTATGGATGGCAACAAAAGCAGATAAGAAAAATGCAATAAGACAAGGTATTATAGATTCAGCCAGTATATATAGTCAGAGTCTAGCTGGTAAAACATTTCTATATGTATATGGAGAAGAGTTTTTTGAAGTCTCTTTTCCGATAGATCATTTTCTTCACTTAACAGGAGTGGAGACAAAACTTTCTGCAAAGGACTTCTATAAAAATGCAAAAAAGGCAAAACTTACAAGTAGCCAGTTCTATTTTGATGCAAGGCATCCTTATGCAAATGCAAGAAAGAAGTTGCCCTGCTTAAAGAGATTACCGGAGTTGACAAATGATATGGTGTGTATCCTTAAGGAGATGCAGACGGTTACAATTATTTACAAACTAAGCGTAACTAATCTGGAATTTACGTTGGGACTTACAGAAAATACAGATGTAAATGGTAAGAAGATTAATGACTTTTTTCTTCCTATGTCACTACGAGTGGAGGATACATCCGTAGAAAAGAGTAATGATGGGGAAATCGTTGATTTCATTTTCTCAAAAGATGCAAGCGTTGCAAAGTATGATACATTATTGGTAGAAGATAAGAATAAAATGATTCCAGATAATATCAAGCATTTGATAAGCGAGAAATTATATAGTACAGAGCATGATTAATTACATATGAAAGTTTTGAAGCATCAGGAAACTGGTGCTTTTTTAGTGCGGAACAATGTATGAAATATAGTTGGTGAAAAAGTGTTCGTTTCTAAGAAGAATTTAATTGAAAGTATTCGCTCAATAGAATATAAGGAAAGAGGAATTTTTACACATTTTTGTAGGAAAACACATGGAATATTTGACTTTAGCAGAATGCGCAGAAAAGTGGAATGTATCCCAGAGATGGGTAGCGATATATTGCAAGGAAGGAAGAATTGAAGGTGCCATTCAGAAAGGTAGAATGTGGTTTATACCGGTCGGAACAGAAAAGCCGATAGACCCGCGTAAGGCCAGAAAGCTTGAACAGAATAAAAGTAATTAATTTTGGAGGATATGGATAAATGGATAACGCAAGTATTAAGAAGCTGGAATCAGATCTGTGGGAGTCTGCGGATCTCCTGAGAGCTGGATCAAAGCTTACATCAAATCAGTACTTGTATGCCTGTACTGGGCCTGTTGTTCCTTAGATATGCATACAGCAGATATAAAATGGTTGAGGAAGAAATATTAAAGGATAGGCCGGTAAGAAATGGTCGTAAGATGCCGGTGGAGGCAAGTGACTTTACGGCTAAGAGTGCATTGTTCCTTCCTGAAATGGCACAGTTTGATTATCTGGTAAATCTTCCGGAAAATGTTGCTTCTTTGGGACTATTGAATGTATCAGGACAGACCATGGGGAGGCTAGGTGAAGTGGTAAATAACGCCATGGAGTTGGTGGAACAGCAGAGTGACCAGCTGACAGGAGTTCTTCCTAAAAGCTACACTGATTTCTCGGATGAGCTTCTGGGTGAGTTGCTCAGAATCTTTAATAACAATGCATTGGATGAAGTGGGTGGAGATGTAATCGGATGTATCTACGAGTACTTTCTGAATAAATTTGCAAAAAATATTGCCTCTGACGATGGTGTGTTTTTTACCCCGAAGTCATTGGTAAAAATGATTGTAAACATACTGGAGCCGAAAAGCGGAGTTTTGTTGGATGAAAGCGTTGCGTGATTGATACAGACGGCATAACGATATGTGCGGGCAGCAGTGAATAAATCCTTTAGGGTAAAGGGATTTCTGACACCAAGGGGTGTGCAGAGGTCTTATTTTTTTGCCAGCAAGTTGAATTGTCAGTGAGTGATAGCACCCGTGAGCGAGCTCAGAATGTTAAAAATGCACACCTTCATAACGATTTATCTATTCCGTAACGATGAACGGGATATTTCGTTATGCGGGTGTGCATTGTTTTTTATGCGATTTTAGAGTTTGTCCATAATATCCAACAGGTGCTGATAGCTGTTTACTTCATGGTAAACGACATCGGTAGAAGAGAGATTACTGAACAGCTTTTTGGCACAAGCAATTTTTGCCTGCTCAATAGGCTTTAGATTCAATGAGTCCATTGTACCCTTGGTTTCAGCAACAAAGAAGATATGCTTGACCGTTCCTTTATTGAAAGCAATTGCCCAGTCAGGAGAGTAGTTGCCCACAGGAGTTGGAATAGAGAATCCCTTTGGCAGTTTTGCGTAGACACAGACCTCATCGGCTAAATCCATGCTCTCAGCGAATTGGCGTTCAATACTCTGGCCGTCTTTCGCGTAGCCGTCAGCAAAAACATAATCCTGCACGTTTTTCTTTGCATGATATGACTTGGAAAAATCTGTGTTCTTTTCGGCTGTAAAGATGGAACCGTCATAGGTTCCATCGGTCTGATTGTAGGTGATTTGCTCTACAATCATGGTTGCTTTCTGTTCATTGATCAGCCGGATGGCCTTTGTGATAAATTCCTCCGGGTTGTTTTTAAACATGGCAAAGGTGTATGGCCGGATACCTGCCAGAATCTTTGCAGCAGAACGACGCGTTAATTTTGTACCTTCTGCAATTTTGCCGACCAGATCATATTTTACGGCACTGCCTTCTGCACGCTCCAGGGTATACGTCTTACTTTTTTCTGCTATGAAGCTGGCTCCGTTTTTCAGTGCATCGGAGTTCATATCGTCTTGCTGCTGGCCGGTGGTAACGGTATACTGCAGCTTTGCCACGAACATCTTATCATCAATATGCGTGATTGCTTTTCGAATCAGTTCATCACTGTCGAATTCTACGGTATAAGCATATTTGTGGTTAATATAATTCCAAAGCGTCTGGAACTCCTTCTTGTAGAAGTTATCATTCAGTGCATTCTCTTGAATCTTCGTCTCATGGCCATCGGAGATCATATCATCGAGAGCGTGCTCATCAAAGATGCTTTGAATGAGTGCATGTACGCCATCGGTGATTTCCTTACAGCTTTCAGGGACGGGTGCAAGAGCATCGTTTGCGAGGTCTGCACGATACTTGTCGGTTACGTGATCGTCTTCATCGATATAGTCGTTTTTGATCAGATAACGATAAATGTCGCGGCCTTGCTTATCAGATACCGTGACATCGCTGCCACCGATATTGAGCGTTTTACCAATGAAGTATTCTGCGGTAGCCTTGGTTGGACGATCGTAGAGATCTTCACGGATACCTTTCTGAAGGTCCGCAACAAAGTCTTTATATCCATCAGATGCGATGACGGTCAGCTGATTGATTTTCTGTACCTGGCTGCCGAGAGTGTCGTAGTCCTGACGTTCGCCGTTCTGATTTACGCAAAGGCGAAGACCACGACCAACTTCCTGGCGCTTCTGTGTAGGAGAGCTGCCACCATGCTTCAAGGTACAAATCTGGAACACGTTAGGGTTATCCCATCCTTCGCGAAGAGCGGAGTGAGAGAAGATGAAGCGTACCGGATTTTCAAAGGAAAGCAGACGCTCCTTGTCCTTCAAAATTAAATCGTAAGCGGAAATATCGTCACTTTCATCACTGCCGCGTTTCAGAGAGCTATCTACCTTGTGGCCTTTCTTGTCGATGCTGAAGTAGCCTGCATGCGTGCTATGGACATCAATGGAACGAAGATATTGCTCATATGGTGTGTTGAACACAGTCAGATATTCATTCAGAATATCTGTATATTCCTGCTCGAAGATATCGCCGTATTCAGAGTTGATTTCATTGCCATCTTCATCGTATTTACGGTATTTAGCGACCTCGTCAATAAAGAACAGGGACAAGGTCTTAATGCCCTTAGAATACAGTTCCTTTTCCTTCTCAAAGTGAGAACGAATGGTTTCACGAATCTGTACGCGTCTCAGATCTGCTTCTGAAACATCACCGATGACTTCGCCAGCATGGATGACTTCTCCATTGGTAAAAGTAACAGTACCACGAATCGGATCAATCTCACTGATGCGATAGCCACGATATTGTTCCATGTTTTTGGAGAGGGAGAACAGGTCATCATCCACACCGAGAATTCTTGTCTCACGGTTGATGGATTTGTTGTACCCAACTTCGAACTCAATGCGGGCCATAGGTGGCTTCTTTGGGCTGATGACGATGTTTTCCAAAAAGAGGTAACTGTCGGTACCTCTCAGATTCTTGATATCAAATCCCTTTACTTCAATCTTCTTTACTAGCTTTTTGTTGTATGCATCCAAGGCATCCAGCACATAGACTAGATCGTGGTGCTGTTTGTGGGTGGCAGAGTAGTTCAAGCAGAACAGCGGGTTAAACTCCTTCAGGCTTTCCTGCGTGGCCGTGCCACCCATTTTCTGTGGCTCATCCAAGATAACGATAGGGCGGTTTGCTTTGATTACATCAATAGGTCTGCGGCTTCCGAAATCATCCAGCTCTGTACGGATACGCCTTGCATCTTTACCGCGGGCATTGAATGCCTGAATATTGATGATCATGACGTTGATATCCGCGCTCTGGCTGTAATTATCGATATCCGGCAGATTCTTGGAGTTATACACGAAGAAACGAGCCTTCTTGCCATAATACTCCATGAAGTGCTCCTGCATGGTTTCAAAGCTCTTCTGGACGCCTTCACGAATCGCAATGCTTGGAACCACTACGATGAACTTGCTCCAGCCGTACAGCTTATTTAATTCAAACATGGTCTTGATGTAAACATAGGTTTTACCGGTACCGGTTTCCATTTCAACATCAAGAGAGCATACACCCAGTCCTCCGGATTTCAGAGAATCGGAGAGTTTAATATTATTGCGACCCTGGATACGGTGAATATTATCCAAAAGCTGACCGTAATCGAGCTGTACCTTAGCGTTGGCAAAACCCATATACAGTTCTTCATCAGAAAGCATCCAGTTTGTCACATCTCGCTTGATTTCAACATCGCGTCGGTAGGTGAAGTGTTCGTTGAAAGGCTGACCGGCAAATACACCCACCACGCTGTCCACAGCCTCGGTCTGGTATGGCTGTATGGTAAATTTGAATTTCATCTCAGCCATTACAGCACCTTCCTTTGTGTTCTCGGACTATAGGTTTCAAAGATTTGCTCAAAGTTTGTGGCTACGCTGTCGCTTGCCATACTGCTGTCACGGAATACGGCATAAACCGGCTGTTTCTGCGCAATGGCCTTGACGGTTTCTTCTGTAACATCCTTATCAAAGCAGGCAATAAGATAGCCATCTGCCACAGAGAAGACTTTCTTGCCAGCAATTTCTGTTTCCTGAATATCAGAAGAGAGCAGAATACCGAGGTCGAGCATTACTTGGAAGAGAAGATCTTCTGGTGAACGATCTGGCTTGATATTGTCAGCAAATAACTCCATCTGTCCCTGGTTGTAATCGGCAGGGCGGTAGTAGACATCTTCCATATTGGTACTGTCTACTTTGAAAACACGGAAACCAACATCAAGATCGGTAGTGGTAAGCGGGCTTTCTTCCTTGATTTTTTTTCCGGCACGACGGATACGCTCTTCGCCGATGTCACAGATGGTTTTGTAGCCTGATTTATGGGCTTCACTCTTTACATCGGTTTGTTCAGGTAACTGCACCATGATGAACTTGCGGTGTCCACCATCTTCTGCATTTAACTGCATAACAGCATGGGCGGTAGTGGCAGAGCCAGAGAAGAAATCTAGAATATAAGCGTTGGAATCCTGTATTAAAGATATAAGGTACTGCAGCATCTTTAAATTTTTAGGATTATTAAAAATATTACCTTTTATAAGAGAGTTTAATTCATTTGTTCCTTCATTGGTAGAAAAATCTAAAATACTCCTCGAGTTAGCGTTTGTAATAGAGGCATATACTAATTTCCCATCCTTTTTTTGAACATTTTTTTCATCGACAAAAGTACGTTTTCGAGCTGTATATGCACCTGGCTTTCCTGTGATAACGATTGAATCCTTTTCAGAATTAAATTTATCAAGTGCCCAGGTCCAGCAACCTAAACGTCCTCTGACATGAGGTGGTCTAATTGCGATATACCCTTTGTTTACTAATTCTTTATCCGTATTATATATTTCATTTTCATCGTTTTTAGATTTAGCAAGTTCAATATCGTAATCACATTTTCCAAAAAAATCACCTGTAGTTGAGTTATAGTAAATTGTATAACCAAGATTCGGTCTTGCTGCTAATGTACCGCCTTCTCCACGAGTAGTGATAGGGTCATTTAAATAATAGAATCTGCCATTGTCTTCTATAACATCTCTGTAGGTAACCACCTTTCGACTTAATGTTGGTTGAACTTTAGATCCTTCCGTTAGCGCTGCTTTTCGATATACAAGCAAAAATTCATGATTCTTTTGGATATTTACGGTGTCGTTCTTTGCATTTTGCTTGTTTTGAATGATAGGACCTACTCTATTCTCAGCGCCAAAAATTTCATCGCATATCTTACTAAGATTAACTTGTTCATTGTCATCAATGGAAATAAAAATAGCACCATCATCGGTCAGCAGATCCTTTGCAAGTCTTAATCTAGGATAAAGCATATTTAGCCAGTCGGTATGGAACCGTCCATTGCTTTCTGTATTCTGAACCAGACGATTTCCTTCTTCGTCAAACTGACCGCTATTTCCGAGGTATTCATCAGCATTCTGTGAGAAATCATCTTCGTAAATAAAGTCATTGCCTGTGTTATAAGGAGGATCGATATAGATCATCTTTACTTTGCCAAGGTAGGTCTCCTGAAGCAGTTTCAGCGCATCCAGATTATCGCCCTCGATATAGATATTTTCTGTATCAATATTTCCTGGAGTTCCGTCCTTGCCAACCGACTTTTCACGGTCAAGGCGTAGTGTTTTTGCAATTGGCTGATTCGCCAACACAACCGACTTCTTTTTATCGGGCCATGTAAACTGATAACGTTCCTGCGGACCTTCTACCACTGTGGCAGAGATTTCCTGACGCAGTACATCTGCATCAATGGCGCGTTCAATAATAGGATCACCATTTGCTTTATAACCAGTTATGGTTTCTGTCACTGCATTTGGAAACAGTGCAGCGAGCTTCTTAAAGTTTTCGCCCGCCAAATCTGGCGTATGCATTTTAAGATTTTCCATGTTTCAAATCCTCCAGCTTTTTTTGATATTCACGAAGGCGAGTGTGTAGTTCGAATTTCTTCTTTGGCTGTTGTTCCTTCCACATCGTGTTTTCTGTCTTATCGATCTGTTTTTCTAATTTTAGTATTTGGTCTTGTATTTCAAGGCGATCCTCTATGGAAAGATCAGCTATTTCTTCAGCACGTTCTTCATACAGAGCAATCTGCTCTATGAAAGAATCCCATATTTCATCTAAAGAATAGCCTTGTAATTTTAATTCTATCTCATCATGAGCCATCCATAAGGTGCGGTAAAGTTTATTGTGATAAATGGCCAGCTGTTGTTGATCTTCGAAGCTCAGTAGAAATACCAGCTTATGTGGATTTTGCCGGGCGATTGCTTCAATGACTTTACCATCAAATTCCTGATTTTTCAGGGAAATGGATAATAGCATGATCTCTTTTATTTCTGCATCCGATGCCAGATTCAGGTTTTCTTTGGTGAAACTGTTTTCAACCACGATGCGGTCTACGTCGGATACAAATTTCTCTTTCAGTATCTTTGTCAACGGTAAGTGCTTATAAAACGCCTCCTTTGGCAAACGTCGGTGTACTGCCGTAGCAGCGGGGAACTCAATCATTTTATCACCACCATAAAACATATTAGTTCAAAGTCATCCAGGCCAGAAAAGCCGCCGGACAGGAAAGTGGTCTGGCCGCCACCAAAGAAGCTATCGATATCACTTTCATCTTTTGCATCGATGATGGTCATGATGGCATCTTCCAGCAGCTGAGAGATTTTTCCCATATCCTTGCCGTTGTCTGTGGCCTTATTGAACTGTTCGCATAGATTCATATCTGGATCCGTTTTTCCCTGTGCCAGATGACGCATCATATCCAGGGTATCCTTCGGCTGCAGATGATTGGTAATCACTTCGCCATCCATACCAACATAGACCAGGTAGAATGGGTGAAGACGATTCTGGTTTTCAATATTGATGTGTTCATTTACATTCTTTAAGACAAAGATAACGCCAGGCTTGTCTCCCTTGACGACCGCATGAATGCCAAAAGGCGTGTGATCAATATCTTTGTGCGTTTTCATGTAGGAGAGCAGATCCATACGGAACTCATTTAGTCCCAAGTCCATGATGGAAATACCATTTGTCATGTCTTCCAGATCCACGACTTCTTCCTGCAGCTTTTTGAGCTGGCTGCGACGATATTCCAGGTCGCCTTTTTCTTCCTGGTTGATGAGATCATCATCACCGGTGGAAGTCATGACGGAAATGCGCATTCGTGTTTCCACTCTTGATTTCAGGTTGATGTATTCGTCGAGATCCAGATCCGGCCAGAAGTTCACAAGCTGTATCACAGCATTCTTACTGCCGATACGATCAATTCGTCCGAAGCGTTGAATGATACGCACTGGGTTCCAGTGGATATCGTAGTTTACGCAATAATCGCAATCCTGCAGGTTCTGACCTTCTGAAATACAGTCTGTAGCAATGAGAATATCAATATCTGTTTTGTCTTTAGGATACAGCACATCTCTGTCTTTTGACTTTGGCGAGAAGCATGCAAGTACATGATTCATGTCAGGTTTGAATTTCGGGATGGTTGTTTTACCATCCACTGATCCAGTGACAAGGGCAGTGTGCAATCCTAACTCTTTCAATGCCATGCCACTGATATTTTCGTAGAGATATTCAGCAGTGTCTGAGAAGGCAGTGAAAATCAGTATCTTCTTATTGCCCGGATTGATCGGAGCTGCAGCTTTTTCACGAATGATGCGAATCAGCTCATTCAGTTTGAAGTCATACTCTGGGGTGATATCTTCAATCATCAGAATCAGTAGCTGCAGGTTATCGATATCCTCATCCATTTCGCGTTTCCACGAAATATAGTCCATATCACGCAGGTCAATCTTGACTTTTTTGCCAACATTGAAGAAATCTGTATTTTGATCATCGTAGTCGAATTCGTCTGCTTCACCAGACAGGTCAGGCATTTCGTTCAGGTTGTTAGCACCGGTAGTGATGAAATCATCAATTGCGTGTGAGGTATCATACAGATAGTCGTAGATACGCTTTACAGTCAGCAGGAAAGAATGTACAGAGCTTTCCATGCGTTTTAACAGATTGATGCTCATCAACCGCTGAATACCAAGTTCACGACCGCTGCGGAATTTCTCCGTTTCATCTTCGCTCAGGTATTTCTGCAGCTTGCTTGGCTGAATGAATGCGGTTGGCGTATAAATTGTCAGGTGCAGCTTCGACAGCAATTCATATACTTCTTTATAGTTGATAGCATTTGGACGTGTTGTTAGTTTTGGACGAAGAGAGATTGGCTTGTTTCTCTTTGGAAAGTTTCCAATGTCCGCCACATCATAATAGGTTTGTATATGTTTTCTGGAACGAGCAATGGTTACGCTATCCAGTACTTCAAAGAAGTCAAAATCAAGCTGGGAAAGAAGAGTAGCTGTGGTACGCTCTTTCTCAGGCAGTTTGCACCATGCGTTATATACTTTCTGCGCTTGCCGGAAAATCGTATCGATATCCGACTTGATATTCAGCTTTTCGTTAAATTCAGAAGGATCACCTTCATAGGCAAGAGCCAACTGATTACGAAGATCGTAGAAGCGGTTATTAACTGGGGTTGCGGAAAGCATGAGTACTTTTGTCTTGACCCCTGGCTTGATGACTCTGTTCATCAAACGCATGTAGCGATTTTCCTTTTCGCCGCCTTTGCTGTTGGTGCCATTGCCATTTCGAAAGTTATGGCTTTCATCTATGACGACAAGGTCATAATTTCCCCAGTTGATTCGATCAATCGGCAATCCAATTACAGTGTTTCCGCCGTCACGAGAAAGGTCCGTATGGTACAGAATGTCATAGCGGAGCCGGTCTGCGGCTAGTGGGTTATTAATCAGATTGCCACGGTAGGTCATCCAGTTCTCGGACAGCTTTTTCGGACAAAGTACGAGAACATTTTTGTTGCGGCCTTCGTAATACTTGATGACAGCAAGTGCCGTAAATGTTTTACCGAGACCAACGCTGTCTGCAAGAATGCAGCCGTTGTATTGCTCCAATTTATTGATAATCGCAAGAGCAGCATCTTTCTGGAAGTTGAACAGCTTATTCCAGATTACGCTGTCCTTAAAACCAGTTGCTTCGTTTGGTAATACATCCTCTGAAATATCTTCTAAGAATTCACTGAAGATATTGTACAGAGACATGAAATAAATCAGCTCCGGTGAGTTTTCCTGGTATACGGAAGAAATCATATCGATAACTTCTTCTGTAACATCTGTGAGTTTTTCTTCATCATTCCAGACGGAATCAAACATATGGAGAAATTCTTTACTTGCTGGATTCTCCATACGTGTAATCATGTTCGTCAGATTATTGCCGCGCTCACACCCCAGGTCGACGGTTGTGAATGTATTCATTGGCATATAAGTATAGGTATCCTCATCGCCATCTACCAGAAGGAAGTTATTCATGCCTTCACGGGTAGTGTTGGTTTTAAAGCATACCTTACGGCACATCCAATCTGCACATTCCTTTGCTACGGCTTTCTGTTTCAGTTCGTTTCGCAGGCGTACTTCAAATTCAGTGCCATATAAACTTTTTTCTCGCTGAAGACGCGGTATATAAAATTCTCTACGTTCTTTCGGTGTTTTCTCTGCCACAAAGGTAGGAGAGGTGAAGATGAAGCGTAGTTCTTCACAGGACTCCAGCTGCTTTTTTAATTCCTGATAGGCATAAATGGAAAAACAGGCTGCTGCAATAGAAATACGATCACCGCGTTTTATCGTTTTCACAAGGTCATCTTTCACGACCTTTGTGGTGTTATTAAATATTTCCACAGGTAAATCTCCCTTCAGAGCCAGTTAATCTTTTACTGTTTCCATGATGTCTTCCAGGGTACAGTCTAATGACTCGCATATTTTAAGTAGAACGTCGGTTGTGATATTTGCACCTTTGCTTAATTTTGCGATGGAAGCGGAACTGACGCCGCTTCTTTCAGCAAGATCACGTTTATTCATATTTTTATCAATTAACATTTTCCATAATTTGTTATAGCTGATGCGCATTGTTGTCTCCTTATTTATGGGAATCCCTTTATATGGGTTATTGATCTTCAGGGTTATATACTTCATTCAAAAAGCCATAGTGACCTTCGTTTTTGTTTCTGGAAAAACGAATCACATGGACACTTTTTTCATCACTATCCTCAGGAATGAAAGGCATACGTTTTGATTGCTCGACAATAATTACCTGTCTTTCTTTCGCGTGAGCGATGAGGTATTTGATAAAGTTATGTTTAATGGTACTGCTTTGTTCTTTGTATTCTGCTTCAGACAGCTGGGTAAGAGAGGAGTCGACTGCATAGAAGCCTGGAGCATATCGATCTAAATCAATCAAATATCCGCTCATGGCAAGTGTTGTCAGAGTATTCAGGATTCCGCAGAATCCGCCTCCCATCGAAACAGATTTCTTAAGACCACCAATTTCAATGTCGAAGTTTTCCATATTGACTCTAACGGAATCGGCTCCACCAAACTTTGTATCCTGTAAAATGGATTTTAATTTTTCTTCAAATCCATGAATCAGGTCGTAGTTATAGTCCTCAAATATATTGTGCTTAGAAGGCTCGACGGATTCCTCAGTTTCTTTTTGAAATAACTCGGTTTTATATTGAATTTCATTTTTATGAATGACATCCAATTCACTCTTGAGGCGGATGAAATTCAGCTGATGCTCCAGTTCTGCTTGGAAGGAAGACAGCTTTTCCTGCAACTCAGAAATATGTAAATCAACAACAGACTTCTTTTGTTCCAGCTCTTGGATTTTTCCACAGATCTTTTCTTGCTGAATATTTATATCATGTTGCGCTAGGCTTAATTCAGATAGATGTTTTTGAATTTTCTCAAGCTCTGCGGCAGAAGCACTGATAAAAGAGGTGTCATATTTACGCACGGTTTCTTCACCGCATATAGGACATCTTATTTTTTTCTTCGTAGGCTGGATTGTCGATGCACCGTCAACGATAAATCCAATGCGTCGGATATCCGATTGATACTGTTTATGAAGAACAGAAAAATTATAAGCAACCGTTTTTGCTTCGGACAATTTCCCGTTCCATTCATAAATCTCGGACATTAATAGCTGGCTTTCCTTAGTTGCAGAATCTATTTCTTTTTGTAATTCAGCAATCTCTTTACGCACTTGTTCAACACTGGCCTGTGGATCAACGATATTAGATGAACTAAGCACTTGATTTATTTCTTCTTGTCGATTAGTAACTTCCTGAAGCTTATCTTGAATATAGCCGATGAGCGCTTTTTTCTTTGCTTCACTGATTTTGGGATCTTCATCTTGAACAAGGTTATTTGCATCTTGCCCGGTCAAAAGGAATAAAAGTACGGCGGCAGAAGCAGTAGCACCCACGCTTCCAGGAGCCAGCAGAGCAGAGCTTTCTCGTGCAACATCTCCCTGTTTAAGGAAGAACAGGTGGAGCATGCTTCGCCAAGTCAAAGCTTGTGTTTTTGCTCCTGTTTCTGCAGAACGTACAGAATGAGGTTCATCGATGCCAAGTAAATGTAAGAAAACGGTATTGATGTTTTTCTTAGCTGTATGGCCTACGCTGTACTTGCCGTGTTCGACAGTTGGATCAGAGCCACTAACAGTAATTTTGTTCTCACCAATTTTTCTTTCAAGAATTACCGTTCCGTTTGATGTGGCAAGTTGAAGAGTAATCCACTCATATCCATTGTTGTTATCAACGATTTTAGAAGGCTTATTTTTCTTCGGTGTAAAACCAAACATATAGTCCAGGCAATCCATTACTAGGCTTTTGCCAGTATTGGAAGGGCCGAGAATGAAATTTAAACCTGGCTTGAAATCAATAACAGAGGTATGATGCCCACCACCGGACACCATCAATTTTTCAATATAGAATCTATTCATGCGTGACCTCCTTTAGCGATTTTACGGTGAGGTTATTAATTGCATTTAACATAGCAGTAGTATCTGCATGGTTAAAGGCGGATACGGTTGTTTTTACTGCTAGACAGTATTCTTCGGAATAACTGCTGTGAAGTTGTTTGCACACATTCTTTCCGGCAGCAGTAATAGAGTATTCATATCCCTTAGAAGTGGAAGTTAAATGGACATATTCGTCTAATATCAGCTCTCTTAAGGCTACTTGGATTGGTTGTTTCCTTGCCGGGAATTCACTAAAACGATAATTGCTATACCCATGCAGATTTTCATCCAATAGTCCAAAATCAGCGGCATAGACTGCAATAAAATCAATCATGCCTATTTGCTGCTCATCCAACTGCAGAGGAGATATGCAGTTTAACATTAGAAGGATACGAAGCGATATTTCAAATGTGGAACCAATGGTCGATGCATTCATTGCCGTTTCCTCCTTTTTATCCATACTAATTTCCCGTCATTAACAAGGTGATGACATACGCCCTTTTTGATTTTCCCATTAATCCAATATGGTGAGGCACAGAGTATGTAATTTGAGATAGGCGCATTGACTGCCTGCTCCATAACAGCAAGCATATGCTCATATCCATTTATATGAGTACGTTTCGCTGTGTCCTTGACACCGTCAAGAGTTTCGCTTTTTAGAACTTCAAATTGTCCAATCAGCTTATTACCTTTTAACTCCAATACACCGCGACGGATGCTTTCAGCAGCATAGTAATCAATTCGGCGATCATCTAAATCTTCTGCATATTCTGGATAGGAGCTTAGATCTTTTTCGGAAAAAGAGTCTAGGCCCTCTGCATCACCATATGCGTTATATAGCTCCTTAATATAGACACGTTCATCTTGAGTTGCTTCCTTTGGCACTGGCACATCTGCCGGGCGAGGAAGCAACTCAATTTTTTTCTGTATATCTTCGATTAGCTGCATATCGATTGCAGATTCCTGATCGACTTGATCGGATTTAGAACCTTTGGAGGTGTCCAGAAAAATATTCTCTAAAAGTTCGGCACATGCAGAATCAGGTTCCTTGGTGTCAATTCCATTCGTATGAAGCCAATCGGCAACATTCTCAAATGAATCAGAGTCATCCATTCGATCACCGAGCCACTGAGTAAATTTGTCTATGTCTCTGTGATTATAAAGATATTGAGCATTTTGCGGCGAAATTCTACGAGTGCCGTTGATATATCTGCATTTGGTGTCGGCCTTTGCTTGCAGGATTGGGCACGCATCCATTGCCCCATCTTGAATGAAATTTCCGATGAGTTCTGTTAAATATTCACCTTTTGAACTCTTACCGGAAATATACGGTAAAAGACCTAAAGCATATTCAGAAAAGATCATGTTCTGCATGTACCTCCTGTCTAAAAAGTGTTTGTCCGAACTTGTCCGAACCTGTCCGTCCAGTCCGCTTTTTGAAAAGGGCGAATTAGTAGAATGGTAAGTGTAAAGCAGATATGGACGACGAAGGTGGAACACGTGAATTAATTCAAAGTGTAAATCTACTTCTTAGAATACCACAGTTTAAACTGTAATTCTACAATTTTACAAATAAATCATGCGAACGCATATACAAATTCACAAATCGTTAAAACCTGCTTTATAAATATCAATCTCTTAGTCCGAATAGCGCTATAAGGACGGAGGGAGACATAAGAGTTTTGAACACAGCAATAAAGGCTGTGTTTGGAATGAAGATGCTCCCACCGTTGCTTTCGTGCGCCTATTTTCGGCCATTGGAGCCTGTGGTTCATCTTCGCCGCAGGCTCTTTTTGTGTCCTTTCGTCCCGCTCGGACGGAAAGGACAATGCAATGAAGAAAAAAGAATCATCGAAAATTCGCAAGAGTGGGTTCAATCCTAACCGTGCCTGCTCTCTGACAGCAGACGGCAAGTATTACTGTTACGAGTTCGAAGACATCGAAACAGGACAGACGGTTACGCAAAAACTTGAGGTCGGTAAAGATTTGTCGCAAGAATGGACAATTTTTCTTGATGAAACTGATCACCACATGGATTTGAACAATCGGTATCAAGATGAACTTCGAGATCATCTATTTGATATCAAAACAGCGAGCTACAAGGCTGACCCGAACAATGAGGATGCGGTCGATCCGTGGGACACGCTTGCCGACAAGACCAGCTATGGGAAGTCAAGTAATAACATTGTAAATAAACAGAAAGGTTGGAAAGTTGGCGATCCGATTGACAACTTAACAAAAGCAGGTTATGAACCTTCTTGGAGCACGGTAAAGTCAAGATATTGGAAGAATGAAGCACATTATAACCCAGACATGTATTCTAGAAAAAATTTGGAATTGATGAAAAAGGGAAAAGCGCCACGTCATAATACAATAGATGTTCCCAAAGAATTGCATCATATAAACGGTAGAAATATTGATAATCCTCACAATATTGATAATTTGATGTCTGTGTGGCCGTGGGAACATGCAGAAATTGATCCGTATCGTTATTATACAGGTCCAAGACCATAAGTATTATGAAGTTGTGTATATACTTTTTCATACAGGTATGCGTATTTCAGAATTTTGCGGCCTTACAATTAAAGATGTTGATCTAGAAAATCGAATTGTAAATATCGAGCACCAGCTTCAGAGATTATCCGATATGACGTTGGTTATTGAGCCAACAAAAACTTCCGCTGGAACAAGAAAAATTCCGGTAACAGAGGATGTTGCACAATGCTTTCAAGCCATCATCGAAGACCGGGAGAAACCAAAGGTAGAAAAAGTGGTGGATGGATATACCGGGTTCCTGTTTTTGGATGACAAAGGACTGCCGTTAGTGGCAATGCATTGGGAACATCGCTTTAACCACATGGTGAAGCGGTACAACGATATCTATCGGGTGCAGATGCCGAATATCACGCCGCATGTTTGCCGGCACACGTATTGTAGCAATATGGCGAAATCCGGCATGAATCCAAAGACACTGCAGTACCTTATGGGGCATAGCGATATAGGAGTTACGCTTAACACCTATACGCATTTAGGCCTTGAGGATGCAGAGGATGAATTGAAGCGGCTGGAGGACTTGCAGAATGCCAGAAAAGAATTGGAACGGACGCAAAGAGAGAAGCCTGTGTCACAGAAGATGTTTAAAGCGATATAGGAGAATAGTTAGTTTGGAGGCGCTCTGGCGATAGCTGGGGCGTTTTTTGTTATGGAAATGAGAAGAAAATGACGATATAATATATGTGTTTAGTTTTATTGAAATGAGGTATTATATGTACGGCATAGAATTTTATGATGAATATTTGTTACATATGGGTAATTTAAAAAACAAGCCAGATTTAGCCACGCCATGTAAAATAGAATACTTAAAAACGCTTATAAAAGATAACAAGGTTTACAAATTTATATCATTCCAAGAACATAGCGAGATCAAGTTAAAAACATTAATGGAAGAAAAAATATGGTTTTCGTTTTACAAGACGCTAAATGATGACACCGAGTTTCAAATTAATTACAAAATAAAGAAAGTTGTTAGCAAAACGGGTTGCAGTAAAGATTACATAAAGTTAATCACTAATTATCTTACAGAGATGTATGACGTTTTTTCTCTTACATATTCATATGAAGATTATATGTGGAGAGAGTATGCGGCGGGAGGCAATGGTGTTTGCGTAGAATATAATGTTGGAGATTATGACTTTTTGTATCCAGTTGAGTATTGTGATAAAAGCGCAATTGATTTTACGCAGATGATTATTGAGGCAATAAAAAATGAGGGGATGGCATTATCCATTATTCCTTGGGTTGTTAAAAATTCATATAATTTGAATGCTAGACTAGACTCGACTCGGGAGAAAGAGGTAAGAATATTATATTGTCCGTATGATCTTGCAGAGTTTAACGGAGGACGTGTTGAATACAATATAAAGGAGCGAAGGGGGTATAAAGGAATTGCCAAACCACTTACAGAGTTCGGGATGACAACATCAAGAATAATTATAGGCAATAAATGTAATCAATATATGAGCAGTGAAATAATACGGTATGCCGATAAAAAACATATTTATTATGATTTTCAGAAAGACTAATTTTCGGAGGAAAAATATGATATCAAAAATTAAATGGAAAAATCATTCTGTGTTGGGAAATCTTGAACTAGATTTTACAAAGGATAATGGGAAAATATATAATACAATAATTTTAGCAGGAGAAAATGGTACTGGAAAAACTACAATTTTAGATACAATAAGTGAGTTTTTGAATTTGGGAGCTGTTACCCCGTTTGATTATATTGAGTATAAAATTGAAGATGATGATTTCAGAATATATTATAGAGATCAAGATAGACATGAACTTGGTTTTCATCAAAGAGAGTCACTAAAAACAGGAGAGAAAAGGAGGGTTTATTCTAATAAAAATAATGATAAAGAATCCATTAATAATGATTTAGACGATATTAGGCATTATGGTATAGCATATTCAAAAGCACGTTCAGGTTTTAAGACAAATATAGTAAAGTCTTCTACAACAGAGCAAATTGATGATAATAAGTATAATGACGATGAAAAAGAAGATTTTACTAATATAAAACAGTTGCTTGTAGATTTGTCATCACAAGATAATGCTGAATGGATGAGAATAACAAAAAACGGCATTAATATGGATTTTGAAGAATTTAAGAAGCAGTCAAAGCTATATCGATTTGAATTAGCGTTTAATGATTTTTTTGATCGGATGAAATTTAAGGAAGTGGATGAGACAGATCCTAATGAAAAAAAGATAATTTTTGAGAAGCATGGTAAAAGTATACCTGTTGATTCTCTTAGTACTGGAGAAAAGCAAATTGTATTCAGAGGGACACAACTTTTGAGAAATATGAATTCGATAAAAGATGGCGTGGTATTGGTGGATGAACCGGAGCTAAGCATGCACCCAAGATGGCAGGAAAAAATATTAGATTACTACAATAAGCTTTTTATAAAAGATAATATACAATTGGCACAAATGATTTTTGCAACACATTCTGAATATGTAATAAAATCAGCGTTGCCAAATTCGCGGGATGCATTAATTATCGTATTAAAAGAAAAAGAAAATGTCATAACTCCTGTGAAAATAACTGCTCCGTCAGTTTTGCCTACAATTACATCAGCAGAAACAAATTACCTTGCATTTAATATAGTTTCAATAGATTATCATATTCAGTTATATGGATATCTTCAAGCAAAAACACAAAAACATAAAATCAAAGAATGCGATAATTATATTAAAAATCATCCATCGTATGATTCAAACAAATATGGTAAAATGTCTCAATATGGAAACACTCAGTATGAAACGCTGTGTACGTACATTCGTAATGCAATAGATCATCCGGATTCAGGCAATACATATACTAAAGAAGAATTAAGAACTTCTATAGAATTTTTAATAGAATTATGTAAAGAAAATGATACTTAGTAACAAGTGATAAATGTAGAATAAAAGAAGAAGGCTTAATAAAAGCAGAAAATTGTAGTAATTGCTGGCGGGTTATGGAGGGAAAGATACATATTGGTTACAATGTATAGAAGGATACTGGTATGAAAAGGTTAAGTAATATACTTATGAAGTAGTAATCTATTCACTTTTTACTCCGTTTCTACTACGATTGCTGTACACATCTTGCAAAATTTTGCTAAGATTTGCATTTTATGTACAGAAATGACCAATACACAAAGAAAAATTAACACTGCGCAAAACGCTGCAAATGACAGCAGAAAAGCGCCTTTTGAAAGGAGTTTATATGAGTATACGAGTGCTCTTCGTGTGCCATGGCAACATCTGCCGCAGCACCATGGCCGAAAGCGTCCTCACTCACCTGGTCCACCAGCTGCATCTCGACAACCAGTTCGAGATCGACTCCGCTGCGACCAGCCGTGAGGAGATCGGCAACCCGCCGCACTACGGCACAAAAAATAAATTATACGAAGAAAACATTCCGCTTGTTCCGCACCGGGCGCGCCAGATGACAAGGGATGACTATCTGTATTTTGATTATCTGATCGGCATGGATTCCGCAAATATCCGGAACATGACAAGAATCGCGGGAGGCACGGACAGCCAGGATAAAATATACAAGATGCTTTCATTTGCGGGCTATGAAGACACGCAGAAATTTACCGGGGCGCGGGATGTGGCAGATCCATGGTACACCGGCAATTTTGATGAAACCTATGAAGATGTGGTTGCAGGATGCAAAGGATTCCTGTATTATTTACAGCAGAAAGGGGATATTTCAAAAGAAATCGAAATTCCCCGGTAAGTAAGGAGTGACATTGGGTGAAATATCTGATCATTGGAGCTGGTTGTAAAAAGATATTATTTCCGTAAATCAGCAGATGTTATCCAATCTTCCGCCGGAGGCAACCACGTCAATGCAAAGGGATGTGATGGCACACAGACCGTCGGAAGTGGATGGTCTGGTATACGAAGTGGTGCGCATGGCGCACAGATATCAGGTTCCAGTGCCCGCATATGAAAAAGTGGCACAGAAACTGCAAGGAGAAATTATGTGCGAAAAAAATTCTCACACAGAAGGAAATGTGGAGATAAAAAGGGAAGAAAAATAACAGGATTCATTGCAGATAATGAATCATAAAAACACAGGAGAACAACATGGAATACAAATACAGCACAATTAACGAGGTAAATCATTTTGAATTTGGCGAGGCTGTAGTTGGGGACATCCAGCTGACAGAGCGCATGTTTCATCTGGTACTGGACAATGTAAAAATCTGTCCGGAAAATTCCTGCAACCGCGACATCCGGATGATGCGTACCAATGAACTTTTATTTAAGATTTCAGATGCAGAAATCATTTCGCTTGTTGAGGAAGGATACAACGAATACGATGCTGATGGAAATTTAAAGCACACGTATCCGGACGAGGAAGTGGAAAAAGCAAAGTATGATGAGGTGGCACAGGTTCTTTTGGAGGGAACCATATATGAACTGACGTTACAGAGCGGTGTTTATACGTTTATCATTGACGGAACCAACGACCGTACCTACGCGCTGAAAGTAACCGGAAGCGGCGATACGCAGGAGTGGAACCGGTTCCTTGAGGTATAGAGTCGGGAAAGCTTTTGTTTGCCGGGTAGCCTTTGAACAGAAACACAGGAGGAAAAAGACATGATACAGACCGTTATTTTTGATCTGGACGGGACCCTTTTGGATACAGAAAAATACTATTTCGCGAAATGGAAAGAGGCTATGGCGCATTTCGGATATCATATGACCGATGAGGAGGCATACAGTGTGCGTTCCCTTGGGATGCCTTATGCACCGGAACATTTTAAAAAGCTGTATGGAGAAGATTTTGACTATGACAAAGTGCATACATATCGCAGAAAACTGACGGATCAGGTGCTTGATGAGGGACCGATTGAGGCAAAACCGGGAGCAGAGGAACTGTTAAAATATTTGCGCAAAAAAGGTGTGCGTACAGCGATTGCCACCGCAGGAGGTGTGGAGCGCAGCAGCAGTCTGCTGAAGAGAGTGGGATTGTATGACTATCTCGACCACATTGTTTCTGCCCGGCAGGTCGCCCATGGCAAACCGGCGCCGGATGTTTATCTGTACGCCTGCAGCCAGCTTCATGTGCAGCCACAGGAATGCTATGCGGTGGAAGATTCTCCAAATGGAATTCACAGTGCATACAGTGCAGGATGTAAGGTGTTTATGGTGCCGGATCTGACACAGCCGGATGCCGAACTGGAGAAATTTATATACAAAAAAGTGGAATCGCTTGTAGCACTAAAGGAGTATTTTTAAATTTTTTCTTGCAATCACTGGAATTGTGTGATAAAACAGATTACAAAAGGAACGTACATCAGGGATGTACGACAGAAAATGCATAGATGGAGACTCTGATCATCAGACATCGACAGGAATACAGCGTCACCGACTGAGAGCGCTGTTTGAAAGAGATGATTATGGGAACACTGCCGGAGCAGACGGATTGAACACGGGCAGGATGGTTTTGAAAAACCGGAATGTGGAAGTAGGTTCGTACGTGAGCGCACGTTACGCGTAAGAGAGGGAAGATGAGAATGTCTCATTTTTCAATGCGGGTGGTACCGCGGATAATCTGAATTATTCGCCCCGGAATACAATTATAGTATTCCGGGGCTTTTCTTTTTTCATAAGAGGAGCCCCGGACCAGAAAAAGGAGTAGAAAAGATGAGTAACATTTACAGAGATGTCACACTGAATCAGGTAAGCGAGCAGGACATCGGAAAGACGATCCGTGTCGCTGGCTGGGTAGAAAATATCCGTGACCATGGCGGAGTATCTTTTATTGATTTAAGAGATATGTATGCAGTGATGCAGATCGTTATCCGCGATGGAAAGCTGTTAGAAGGAATCCGTAAAGAGCAGGCTATTACCGTGGAAGGTCTGATCGAAAAGAGAGATGAGGAAACCTACAATCCAAAGATCCCGACCGGAACCATCGAGCTGGATGCAAAGGAAGTGACGGTACTCGGAGAAGTATATTCCCAGCTTCCGTTTGAAGTAATGACCAGCAAGAGTGTGGTACACGAAGATGTACGTCTGAAATATCGGTATCTGGATCTGAGAAACCAGAAAGTAAAAGACAATATCATTTTCCGTTCTAAAGTGATCTCTTATCTGCGTGAGAAAATGACAAGTATGGGATTTCTGGAGTTACAGACACCGATCCTGTGCGCATCTTCGCCGGAGGGTGCAAGAGATTATATCGTACCATCCAGAAAATTCAAGGGAAAATTTTATGCACTGCCACAGGCACCACAGCAGTACAAGCAGCTTCTGATGGTATCCGGATTTGATAAATATTTCCAGATCGCACCTTGTTTCCGTGATGAGGATGCCAGAGCCGACCGTTCACCGGGAGAGTTCTATCAGCTGGATTTTGAGATGAGTTTTGCCACACAGGAAGATGTATTTGCAGTTGGTGAAGAAGTTCTTTCGTCTGTATTTGAAAAGTTCGCACCGGAAGGAAGCGTTGTGACCAAGGCTCCATATCCGATTATCAGTTATAAGCAGGCAATGCTGGAGTTTGGTTCCGATAAGCCGGATCTGCGTAACCCGCTTCGTATTATCGATGTGACCGACTTTTTCCAGAAATGTACGTTCAAGCCGTTCATCGGAAAAACGGTTCGGGCAATCCGCGTACACGCCGATATGTCCAAAGGTTTCCACGAGAAACTCCTTAAATTTGCAACCGGACTTGGCATGGGTGGTTTAGGATATCTGGAAGTATTGGAAGATGGTTCTTACAAGGGACCAATTGATAAATTTATTCCGGATGACTGCAAGGAAGAGTTCCGCACACTGGCAGGACTTGAAGTTGGCGATACAATTTTCTTTATGGCAGATAAGGAAGAACGCGCTGCATATTACGCCGGAATGATCAGAAACGAACTCGGTGAGAAGCTGGATCTGATCGAGAAGAATGCATACCGTTTCTGTTATGTCAACGATTTCCCGATGTTTGAGAAAGATCCGGAGACAAAGAAGATCGGATTTACCCATAATCCATTCTCCATGCCACAGGGCGGCTTAGAAGCACTTAATACCATGGACCCGCTGGATATCCTGGCTTACCAGTACGATATCGTCTGCAACGGTGTGGAATTATCTTCCGGAGCTGTGCGTAACCACGATATGCAGATCATGGAAAAAGCATTTGAGATTGCAGGTTACGACAAAGAAGTGTTAAAGAACAAGTTCGGCGCATTATACACCGCATTCCAGTACGGAGCACCGCCACACGCAGGTATGGCTCCTGGAGTTGACCGTATGATCATGCTTTTACGCAACGAAGAAAATATCCGTGAAGTCATCGCATTCCCGATGAACGGAAACGCACAGGATCTGATGTGCGGTGCACCAAACGAAGTCACCGAGCAGCAGCTGCGTGAAGTGCATATTAAGGTTAGAGATTAAAGAGAAGGGAACAAAATATGGCAAACGTAATCTCAGACGAGACAATGGAATATGTTGGAATCCTTGCAAAGCTGGAATTGTCTGACGCGGAAAAAGAAGCTGCGAAAAAAGACATGGAGAGCATGCTGGATTATATTGATAAATTAAACAAACTGGATACCTCCAATGTGGAACCGATGTCCCACGTATTTCCGGTACAGAATGTGTTTCGGGAAGATGTTGTGGAAAACGGCGATGGTGGAGAGGATACACTTGCGAACGCACCGGAGCGTCGCGACCGCGCATTTGTAGTTCCAAAGACGGTAGAGTAAGGAGGGGCAGCTATGAATTTATTATCGCTCACAGCGGTAGAGCTGGGAAAGAAAATAAAAGCGCATGAAGTGACCGTTGAGGAAGCAACAAGAGCTGCTCTTGACGCGATTCGTGCAAAAGAAAAGGATATCAACAGCTTTGTCACCGTAGATGAAGAGTCTGCGATGATCCGCGCAAAAGAAGTACAGAAAATGATTGATGACGGGACACTGACCGGGCCTCTGGCAGGTGTTCCGGTTGCCATCAAAGATAATATGTGTACAAAGGGAATGTTAACGACCTGCAGTTCTAAGATTTTATATAATTTTATTCCAACTTATACAGCGGAAGCAGTGATCAATCTGGAAAAAGCGGGCGCAGTCATTCTTGGAAAGACGAACATGGATGAATTTGCCATGGGAAGCACCACAGAGACTTCTGCCTATGGGGAGACAAAGAATCCATGGAATACCGCACATGTACCGGGCGGTTCTTCCGGTGGAAGCTGTGCGGCAGTGGCAGCAGAGGAATGTTACTATGCACTCGGATCGGATACCGGAGGATCTATCCGTCAGCCAAGTTCATTTTGTGGTGTGACCGGAATCAAACCAACTTATGGTACCGTTTCCCGTTACGGACTGATCGCATACGGTTCCTCTCTGGATCAGATCGGACCGATTGCAAAGGACGTGACCGACTGTGCCACAATTCTGGAGACAATTACTTCTTATGATAAGAAGGATTCCACATCGGTAAAACGAGAAGAAACCGATTTTACATCGGCACTGGTGGATGATGTAAAGGGAATGAAGATTGGTATTCCGCGTGACTATCTGGGCGAGGGACTGGACCCGGAAGTAAAGGAAGCCATTCTTGCAGCGGCAAAGACGTTAGAAGAAAAAGGCGCAATCGTAGAGGAATTTGATTTAAGTCTCGTAGAGTATGCGATTCCGGCTTATTATGTCATTGCGGCAGCTGAGGCAAGCTCCAATCTGGCACGTTTTGATGGAGTAAAATACGGATACCGCACAAAAGAGTACGAGGGACTGCACAATATGTACAAGAAGTCCCGCTCCGAAGGATTTGGACCGGAAGTAAAGCGCCGTATTATGCTTGGATCTTTCGTGTTAAGTTCCGGATATTATGATGCTTATTATCTGAAAGCGCTGCGCACCAAAGCCCTGATCAAGCAGGCATTTGACAAGGCATTTGCAAAGTATGATGTGATTCTCGGACCGGCGGCACCGACCACCGCTCCGAAACTGGGAGAATCTTTGAGTGATCCGCTGAAGATGTATCTTGGAGATGTATATACCGTTTCGGTCAATCTGGCAGGTCTGCCGGGAATTTCCGTGCCGTGCGGTGTGGACAGCAAAGGACTTCCGATCGGTCTGCAGCTGATCGGGGATTGTTTCAAGGAGAAAAACATCATCCGTGCGGCCTACAGTTTTGAACAGACAAGAACGTATCAGCACAGTCCGGCAGCAGAAGCGTAGAAAGGAGAGAAGAGATGTCAAAAGAATATGAAACCGTCATTGGACTGGAAGTCCATGTAGAATTAGCAACCAAGACAAAAATCTTCTGTGCCTGCTCCACTGCATTCGGAAGTGCACCAAATACCCACACCTGTCCGGTATGTACCGGTATGCCGGGATCGCTTCCGGTCTTAAACAAAAAGGTGGTAGAGTATGCCATGGCAGTTGGTCTGGCAACAAACTGTCAGATCAATCAGTACAGCAAATTTGACCGGAAAAATTATTTCTATCCGGATAACCCGCAGAACTATCAGATTTCCCAGCTTTATCTGCCAATCTGCCATGACGGAGGGGTAGAGATCGAGACGGAATCCGGTGGGAAAAAGACCATCGGTATCCATGAAATCCATATGGAAGAGGATGCCGGAAAGTTAGTACACGATGATTGGGAAGGGGTATCTCTGGTGGATTACAACCGTTCTGGTGTACCGCTGATCGAGATCGTATCCGAGCCGGATATGCGCTCCGCAGAGGAAGTCATTGCATATCTGGAGAAACTGCGTATGACGATCCAGTACCTGGGTGCCAGTGACTGCAAGATGCAGGAGGGTTCCATGCGTGCGGATGTCAATTTATCAGTTCGTGAAAAGGGCGCCAAAGAGTTTGGTACCCGTACCGAGATGAAAAATATCGGTTCGTTTAAGGCAATCGCACATGCCATTGAAGCCGAGACAGCCCGCCAGATTGATCTGATTGAATCCGGGGAAAAGGTTGTACAGGAGACCCGCCGCTGGAATGATGATCAGGGATATTCCTATGCGATGCGTTCTAAAGAGGATGCACAGGATTACCGTTATTTCCCGGAGCCGGATCTGGTACCGATCGTTGTCAGTGACGAATGGCTGCAGCAGATCCGGGACAATCAGCCGGAACTTCATGATGAAAAACTGGCCCGTTATATTGCAGAGTTTGGTCTGCCGGAGTATGATGCACAGATTCTTACATCGGAGAAAAAGCTGGCAGATCTCTTTGAGGCGACTTCTGCGATTTGCAATAAACCAAAGAAGGTTTCCAACTGGCTTATGGGAGAAACGATGCGTCTGTTAAAGGACCGGGAAATGGATGCCGAAGATCTCCGTTTTTCACCAGAGCATCTGGCAAAAATTATCGAATTGACAGAGGCAGGAACGATCAATAATTCCGTTGCCAAGGAAGTATTTGAAAAAGTCTTTGATGAGGACATTGATCCGGAGTGTTATGTGGAAGAGCATGGCTTAAAGAGTGATAACGATGAGGATGCACTTCGCGCAACAATTGAACAGATCGTCAAAGACAATCCGCAGTCTGTGGAGGATTACCACAACGGAAAAGAGAAAGCAATCGGATTTTTGGTCGGACAGACGATGAAAGCAACCAAAGGCAAGGCAAATCCGGGAATCGTAAATAAAATCTTAAAGGAACTGCTTTAAATCTTAAAGAAAAATGAAAAAACAGGGGAAAACTTGTCTTTACAGGCTGAATATCGTATAATAATTTTGCCGTCGCTTACTGCGGCGGCAATGTTATATGTAAAAAAGGAGTTTATACGATGGCGGAAGACCAGAATAATAAAGAAAATACCACGACATCCGATACAAACAATACAAGTGAATATGAAGATGTCTGTTACATCTGCCGCAGACCGGAGAGTGTTGCGGGAAAGATGATACATATCCAGAATGATATCTGCATTTGTCAGGACTGTATGCAGAAAACATTTGATACCATGAACAACGGTACCTTTAACATGGGCGATTTCATGAATATGAACATGGGAAAAATGCCGAATATCAGTATGATCAATCTGGCGGATCTGCAGAATGCGGTTCCAAACAAACAGAAGTTAAAGAAAAAGAAACCAAAGGATGAGCAGCCGAAACCGGAACTGGATATTCATTCCATTCCGGCACCGCACAAAATCAAGGCGCGTCTGGATGAGTATGTTGTTGGACAGGAACATGCCAAAAAAGTGATGTCCGTTGCCGTTTACAATCACTATAAACGTGTGATGGAAGACACCAATGACGGCGTGGAAATCGAAAAGTCCAATATGCTCATGATCGGACCGACCGGATCGGGAAAGACGTATCTGGTAAAGACACTGGCACGGCTTTTGGATGTGCCGCTGGCAATCACAGATGCGACATCCCTGACCGAAGCCGGATATATCGGTGATGATATCGAAAGCGTAGTCAGCAAACTTCTGGCTGCAGCTGACAATGATGTGGAGCGTGCAGAGCACGGTATTATTTTCATTGATGAGATCGACAAGATTGCAAAGAAGCGCAATGCCAATCAGCGGGATGTAAGCGGAGAGTCGGTGCAGCAGGGAATGTTAAAGCTTCTCGAAGGCGCAGAGATTGAAGTTCCGGTTGGAGCAAGCAGCAAAAATGCGATGGTTCCGATGACCACGGTAGATACGAAGAATATTCTGTTTATCTGTGGCGGTGCCTTTCCGGAACTGGAAGAGGTTATCAAGGAGCGCTTAAACAAGGAGGCGTCCATCGGCTTTAAGGCAGATCTGAAAGATAAATACGACAAGGAAGAAAATCTTCTCTGTAAAGTGACAGTGGAGGATGTCCGTAAATTCGGAATGATTCCGGAGTTTCTGGGACGTCTGCCGATTCTGTTTTCACTGGAAGCACTGACGGAAGATATGCTTGTGCGTATTCTGACAGAGCCGAAGAATGCGATTGTACGTCAGTACAAAAAGCTTCTGGCGATGGATGAAGTGGATCTGGAGTTTACGGAGGACGCTTTGCATGCAATTGCAAAGCAGGCGAAAGAAAAGAAAGTCGGTGCCCGTGCACTGCGAGCCATTATTGAAGAGTTCATGCTGGATATCATGTATGAGATTCCAAAGGATGACAATATCGGAAAAGTGACGATCACAGAGGATTATGTGGAGAAAAAGGGCGGACCGCTCATTGAAATGCGTGGAGTTGCGGCACTTCCGGAACAGGAAGCAAACGCATAAAATGTAGAAAAACCGAAATAAAAGATCTGATGCCGGAGGGCATCAGGTCTTTTTCTTTTCCCTATTGTATGATATGATAGAAACAGTATTGTTTTGTTCGTAATTCATAAGGAGGATGTATGAAAATCATTCATTGTGCGGATCTGCATCTGGATTCCCAGATGACAGCAAACCTGACAAAAGAGCAGGCAAGAGAGCGCAAAAGAGAAATCATCCGTACGTTTACACGGATGGTCGAATATGCAGAAAAGACAGGGGTGCGTCTGATCATGATATCGGGAGATCTGTTTGATACACGAAATGTATCAGCATTGGCGCGCAACACCGTAAGGGACATGATCTGTACACATCCCCAGATTGATTTCTTATATCTGAGAGGAAACCATGACAGTGACAATTTCCTTTCCAAGCTGGAGGAAGTACCGGACAATCTGCTTTTGTTTTCCGATACATGGACTGCATACCGGTATGGAAATATTGTGATCAGCGGAATCGAGCTCTCGGAGAACAACCGGGCGACCGTTTACAATTCCCTTGTGCTGGGGCATGAAGATTTCAATATTGTCATGATGCACGGACAGGCGGGAGATTATGCATGTCGCTCACAGGCAGAGAATATCAGCCTGAACCAGCTGAAAAATAAGAATATTGATTATCTGGCGCTGGGACATGTACATACCTTCATGCAGGACAAGCTGGATAACCGCGGTACCTGGTGTTACTGTGGATGTCTGGAAGGACGCGGATTTGACGAGTGTGGACCGAAAGGATTCGTTTTACTGGATGTGGACGAGCAGACCTGCCGTGCCCAGATGCAGTTTGTTCAGATGGCAGCCCGCACACTGTACACGCTTGAAGTGGATGTGAGCAATGTCATGACGACAAGGGAAGCGGCGGAGCGGATGGAAGAAGCTGTAAAACAGGCGCAGTATCCGTCGGGAAGCCTTGTCAAATTTGTACTGACCGGTGAGGTGGAAGTGGATGCGGAGATCAATTGCGAGTATTTGCAGAATCTGTTCTCGGATTATTTTTATTTTGAAAAGGTGAAAGACCGGACAACCCTTCGGGTCGACTACAGTGATTATGAAAAAGATGCCTCGTTAAAGGGGGAGTTTATCCGTATGGTACTTGGATCTGAACTGTCACAGGAGCAGAAGGCAGAAGTGATCCGCTGTGGAATTTTGGCATTGTCCGGGGAGGAGATATAGGATGAAATTACGTTCCTGTCATATCGACAATTTTGGAAAACTATCGGATCTGCATCTGGAATTTCAGGACGGGGTCAATCTGTTTCACGAACCGAATGCATGGGGAAAAAGTACACTGGCCGCTTTTTTGCGGGTGATGTTTTACGGGTTTGACTCTAAGAGAGAATCCGGACTGTTTGATAAAGAACGTGTGGTATTCCGCCCGTGGCAGGGGGGAACGTATGGAGGCGAACTGGATTTTTCCTATCAGGGAAAAGAGTACCGGATCAGCCGTACATTTGGAAAAACAGAAAAAACAGATGTTTTTCATTTATACGATCTTTCCACCAATCTGGAATGTCATGATTTTTCTTCCGAGATCGGAAGTGAAATTTTCGGACTGGACAGTGCGTCGTTTAAAAGGAGCGCATTTATTGCACAAAATGACTGCGAATGCTGCTCGACTGATGCGATCAATGCCAAGCTGGGAAATCTTGTAGAGAATACAAACGATATCAATAATTTTGAGACCGCTCAGAAAAAGATTCATGACCGGATGAATAAACTTTCGCCGGACCGTGCAACAGGTTCCATGAAAAAGCGGACGAACATGATCACGCTTTTAACGGAAGAACTGCGTGGCTATGATGCGGCAGAGGCGTCTTACAAAAAGATTACCGAAAAACTTACCGAAAAACAGGAGCAGAGAAAAGAACTGGCCGGGATTCGGGATCAGTATGCAAAAGCATTGCAGGTGGCGAGTGAAGAGAGCCGCAGAGAAGGAATCAAGCAGGCCTATGCGGCCATCCTGCAGGAGGAACAGGAAAAGAAAGAGGCACTGGATGCTTTTGCGGATGTATTTCCGGGACAGGTGCCGCAGGATGAGGAGTTTGCAAAGCAGAACCAGGATGTACAGATGCTTGGGGTGTTAAAAACCACTTTGTTTAATCTGGGGCTGACCGAAGAAGAAGAGAACCGTTTGCAGGAACTTGGTGATAAGTTTGAAAACCAGATTCCTTCTGAAGAAAAAATAACGGAAATGGAAAAAGAGCAGGAGCGTTTTGCAAAACTGAAAGAGGAAAAAACGCAGCTGGAAACGAAAATGTCCTATTTTGAAGCGATGGCAATGAAGCGGGAAGAACCGGATTATACGGTAAAAAATCGTCTTTCGATGATGATCTGCGGCATTATCCTGCTGGTGATCGGTGCTGCCGGTGGTGTGTTGTCGTTTCTGTTGCCGCAGGTGCAGAAGATGTTCCTTCCGCTTCTGGCGGTATCGGTGGTTGCGGCAGTGGCAGGTATTGTGCTTCTTGTGGTGCGCAAGGTGCAGGTATCAAAGGAAGAAGAAAAGGTGCGTGCACTCCGGGTAAAGCATCTGGAAGAGGAACGTAAGCTCCGCGGACCGGTGGAAGAAATTCAAAAAACCATGGAAGAGGCTTCAAAAGAAGCTTCACGCATCGAACAGGAAACCAAGGGTTTTCTGGAGCAGTATCAGATGGTTCCGGGAGAAAAGGATGCCAGAACCTGCCTGTATGAACTCCGCAGCCAGCTGCAGGAATATGAGCGTCTGCGCAGCCGTGCCGGAAAAAGCGATGCGGCAAGACAGGAATTTGAACGGAAACAGAACTCTTTGCTTGCATTTGGAAAAGAAGCGGGAATGGATTTCGGAGAAGATCTTGCAGCAGGAATCAGCCAGTTACAGATGAAGGCAACCGAGTACCGGATCGCACAGAAAGCATACGCAGAGGCAAGAAAAAAGAGAGAACTGTTTGAGCAGGAACACAATATGAAAGAACTGGCAGCGGTGGAAAAATGTCCATATTCCCTTGACGAACTCAATTCCATGATCCGTGATGTGGATGAGCGGAGCGAGGATATCCGGGAAGCCATCGAGCAGTACCATCATCAGCTCGAAGATCTGCAGGATCAGCTGGATATCCGGGATGAAAAAGAACAGCAGCTTTCCATCTGCAGACAGGAACAGGAAGAAGAACAGCATTTATATGAAACCCTGCGTCTGACGGGAGAGTTCCTACAGAATGCAAAGGAGCAGTTTTCTGCGAGATATTTGGGGCCGATCGAGAACGGGTTTGGAAAGTATTACACGCTTCTGACCGGGGATAAAGAAAAAGACTGGATGGTGGATGCCAACATCGAGGTGCAGATGAAAGAGCAGGGCGAGATGCGGGAAACCAAGTGGCTGTCTGCCGGATATCAGGATCTGCTGGGAATCTGTATGCGTCTGGCACTGGTGGATGCGATGTATCCGAAGGAAAAACCGTTTCTGGTGCTGGACGATCCGTTTGTCAATCTGGATGAAGAAAAGATGGCACATGGTAATGAACTGTTTGGAAAAATTTCCGGGGAGTATCAGATTTTGTATTTTACCTGTCATGCAAGCCGGAATATAGAAAACACAAAATAAAGGGAGAGGAAACATGGAGAAAAAGATTTTATTTCCGCAGATCGGCGGAATTATGCACGGAGGGGATTATAATCCGGAACAGTGGCTGGACCGGCCGGACATTCTGGAAGAAGATATCCGCATGATGAAGAAAGCCGGGATGAATTGTGCAACACTTGGGGTATTTTCCTGGTCAACCTATGAGCCGCGGGAAGGGGAATTTCATTTCGCATGGCTGCATGACATCATGGATAAGTTATATGCCAATGGCATTTACACGATATTGGCGACGCCGTCCGGAGCGCGCCCGGCATGGCTGGATGAAACATATCCGGAGTGCAGACGCGTGGATTCCTACGGGGTGCGTGAACATCACGGGGTGCGGCACAACCACTGTATGAGTGCACCGGTTTATCGGAAGAAGGTTTCTGTGATCGTCAATAAGCTGGCAGATGAATTCGGAAATCATCCGGGACTTCTGATGTGGCATATTTCCAATGAATTTGGCGGGGAATGTTACTGTCCGCACTGTGTAAAGCGGTTCCAGGATTATCTGGCGGAAAAGTTTGACCATGATATTGAAAAACTAAACAAGGCATGGTGGACAACGTTCTGGAGTCATACTTACAATGATTTTTCCCAGATTGAGCCACCGTACCGCAACGGAGAATTCAGCATTATGGGATTGAATCTGGAGTGGAAACGGTTTACCACCTGGAATATGACGGATTACATGAAGGCAGAGATTGCCATTTTAAAAGAACGTACCCCGCAGATCCCAGTGACGACGAACTTCATGAAGGAATACGACGGACTGGATTATCACAAAATGCAGCAGCCTCTGGATGTGGTTTCCTGGGATTCTTATCCGCGTTTCCACAATGATGAGGAAACATTTGCGGATACAATGACGGAGAACGCGTTTGATCACGCCATGATCCGTGGTCTGAAAAAGGATCAGCCGTTTATGCTGATGGAGAGTGCACCAGGACTGGTCAACTGGCATCCGTTTAATAAAATGAAACGTCCTGGCGTACACCGGCTGGCTTCGCTGCAGGCAGTGGCTCTCGGTTCCGATACGGTGCAGTATTTCCAGTGGCGGAAAGGAAGGGGATCGTTTGAGCAGTACCATGGGGCGGTTGTGGATCATCTCGGAACGGATGATACCAGAGTTTTTCGTGAAGTGGCAGATCTTGGGGGAGAATTAAAGAAACTCAAAGATCTGGCAGGGACAGTCGTAAAAGCACCGGTAGCCGTGTTATACGACTGGGACAGCCTCTGGGCAACGGATGGAATGAAGGGGCTGGCAGAGTCCACCCGTAACTATATTAAGACCTGCAGGAAAGCATACCGCAATCTGTCGGCACTCGGAGTGGATGTGGATGTGATTTCCAGTGAAGAGGATTATAGCGGTTATTCTGTGATTGTGGCACCAATGCTGTATCTGCTGCATCCGCATGTCGGGGAGCGCATGAAACAGTTTGTGGAGCAGGGAGGTCATCTGATTGCAACCTATGTGACCGGATATGTGGATGAAAACCAGCTCAATTATCTGGGCGGATTTCCGGGAGACGGATTAAAGGATCTCTTTGGCGTGATCAGTGAGGAAATTGATACACTGTATCCGTCCGACCGCAACCGCGTACATTTTGCCGAAATGCCGGAAGGGGAAGTACGGGATTATGCGGAAGTTCTGCGTGTGGCAGATGGCACAAACGTGCTTGGTACCTATGAACAGGATTATTACAAAGGAATGGCAGCAGTAACGGAGCGCACATGTCAAAACGGCAGTGCCATGTATATCGCGGCCCGGCTGGATGATGCTTCCATGCAGCACCTGTATGCGCGTACACTGAAAAAAGCGGGAGTTTCGATGTATAAACTTCCATATGGCGTGGAACGTCACACACGCGAAGCGGATGGTATGCGGTATGTATTTTATCTGAATGATACGACCGGACCGCAGATTGTTTCCGGGGTAGAGGGAATTGATCTTCTGACGGGAGAGGTGATCAAGGGAATTCTTACACTGGAACCGTATGGCGTGGCATGTGTAAAAGAATAAGTTCTATTCTGAAAGTTTTGTGCATATAGTTACGGAAAAGAAGTGTGGGAGCTTCTTATGGATAGAAATTGTGATGCATTTATCCGCTCCAACAATACCTACGATATCCTGATTGCCAGAGAGTCTTTGGAGATTTCTGACGACCGGGCAGAATGTATACAAAATATCGGTGAAAAATTTGTGGCAGAATATTTTGACCGGGACGAGGTGCCGCAGCTGAGCATTAGGACATACGGATATTCGATTATCCCAAAATGTTTCGGACTGCTGGATACGCTTGCACTGGAGACAACCGGTATCCTGCAGCTGCAGAATCAGCCAGCCCTGTCCCTTCGGGGACAGGGTATTTTTATTGGATTTGTTGATACGGGAATTTCCTATGAACTGCCCTGTTTCCGGAATGCCGATGGAAGTACAAGAATCCGCTCAATCTGGGATCAGAGTATTCCGGCGGGGGAGAAAAATACCCCTCAGGGATTTTTGTACGGAACGGAATATACACAAAAAGAGATCAATGAGGCACTGGAACAGGAACATCCGCGGGAACTGGTTCCAGTGACGGATGAAGATGGGCACGGAACCATGCTGGCAAGTATTGCCTGCGGAAGTGAAGATCTGCAGGCTGGTTTTACTGGGGCGGCTCCTTATGCGGAACTTCTGGTTGTAAAGTTAAAACCGGCAAAACCATATCTGAAAGACTTTTTTTATATTCCGCAAGAGATGCCTGCCTATCAGGAAAATGACATTATGGCGGCAATTGAATATCTCGAAGAGACTGCCAGAAAACTGGGGCGGCCCCTTATTCTGTGCCTTGGTCTCGGGACAAACAACGGAAGCCATTCCGGTGGCAGCAATCTTTCGGAACTTCTTGATGATATTGCGGGCAGATGGCGCCGGTGTGCGGTTGTGGCAACCGGAAATGAGGCGAATGCCAGACATCATTTTTACGGGAAAAGTGATGGAAATTCAATGGTTGCGGTAGAGGTGAATGTGGAACAGCGGATGCGGGGATTTTATCTTGAGTTGTGGGCCAGTGCACCGGAATTGTTTGTGGTGGCGGTGCGTTCGCCGGGAGGCACTCTTATGCCGGCGCAGAATGTGCCCGGAAATTCGCATCAGGAACAGGAATTTATATTTGAAGGGACAAGAGTGGAAATTGATTATGCACAGGTGGGACGCACGCGGGGGGATCAGCTGGTGTTTATCCGGTTTGAAAACCCGGCGGCAGGGATCTGGACGCTGTATGTTAATCCGAGTACCACGATCACAGGACAATTTCATATCTGGCTGCCAATGAGTGGAATGTTAGAAAAAGACGTGGTGTTTTTGCGTCCGGATCCGGATGTGACACTTACCGTGCCGTCTTCGGCAAAAATTCCGATTGGGGTGGGTGGAATGGATCAAAAGAGTGGTATTTTATATCTGGATTCCGGGAGGGGGAATACCATTGCGTCGGTTGTAAAACCGGATTTTGTGGCTCCGGCTGTGGGCGTGCAGGCGATAGGAAGGCTTGGAAATTATGTGACACTGACGGGAACGAGTGCAGCTTCTGCAATTGCGGCAGGAGCATGTGCACAGATCATGGAGTGGGGAAACAGCCGTGGGAGAAGACTGCTTTTAAATTCGGTGCAGATCGGAAATATTCTGATCCGCGGGTGCGAAAGGAACCCGGATGTATCCTATCCGAATACCGCCTGGGGCTATGGAAAAATGAATGTTTACGATGCACTGATGAAATTTTATGGGGTATAAAATTTATATACAAAGCGTAAAAAGATATAAAAAATTTATGAAATGCTTTTTTTTGAGAACCAAGTACGATATAATTAAGACTATACAGATTGGAGAGTGAAGTATGGAGAAAAAAGATTTATTAGCAAATTACGCAGCATCAAAACAGAATATGTGTATTACGAATGATACGATCTCGGACCGATTGTTTCAGGAGTATGGGGTAAACAGAGGACTTCGCGATGTCAACGGAAAGGGTGTATTGACAGGTCTGACCCGTATTTCAAAGATTGTGTCCTTCAAAGATGAAAATGGAAAACAGGTGCCATGTGACGGTGAGTTATGGTATCGCGGATATAATGTAAAAACACTGATCAAATCCATTGGACCGAACGAATTCGGCTTCGAGAAAGCAGCATATCTGCTGCTGTTTGGAGAACTTCCGGATCAGGCGCAGCTGGATGAATTCTGTGAGGTGCTCGGCAACAGCCGGACACTTCCGACCAATTTTACCAGAGACGTTATTATGAAGGCGCCTTCTAAGGATATCATGAATTCCATGACACGAAGTATTCTGACACTTGCGGCCTATGATCCGTATACGACAGATTCTTCCATTGAGAACAATATCCGTCAGTGTATGCAGCTGATTGCCAATTTCCCGATGATCGCGGCATATGGATATCACGCATATAATCATTATGAAAATGATTCGAGTATGTATATTCACCGACCGGACCCGAAGCTTTCCACGGCAGAGAATTTCCTTCGTATGTTGCGGCCGAATAAGCAGTATACACAGCTGGAGGCACAGGTGCTTGATGTGGCACTGATGCTTCATATGGAGCATGGCGGCGGTAATAACAGTACGTTTACCACCCGTGTGGTTACTTCTGCCGGTACGGATACATATTCTGCCATCGCTGCGGCAATGTCTTCCCTGAAAGGACCAAAGCATGGCGGTGCCAACATCAAAGTTATGCAGATGATGAATGATATCCGGGAAAATGTGCATGACTGGAGCGATCGTGACGAGGTGAAGTCCTATCTTGGAAAGATGCTGGATGGACAGGTCTTTGATAAGAAGGGATTGATCTATGGTATGGGACATGCCGTGTATTCCCTGTCTGATCCGAGAGAGCGTGTGTTCCGCAGCTATGTGGAGCATCTCGCGGAGGCAAAAGGACGCCAGAAAGACATGAACCTTTACAATATGATAGAAGAAGTGGCTCCGGAACTGATCGCAGAAAAGCGTCATATTTTCAAGGGTGTCAGCCCGAATGTGGATTTTTACAGTGGTTTCGTATATGAAATGCTTGGCATTCCGTCGGAATTGTATACACCATTGTTTGCCATTGCAAGAATTGCAGGATGGAGTGCACACCGGCTGGAGGAGCTGGTGGGATGCAACAAAATTATTCGTCCAGCATATAAGAGTGTCATGGAAGAACTGGAATAAGATTATTACAGCGGACAGAATTGCATTTTATTTTGCTCTGTGCTAGTATGGAAACAGAAACTTTCGTGTGTTATAACTATAAAAGGGGAGAGGACTGATTATGAAAATAAAAGAAAAATATTATCGCTTTGCGGAAAAAGGGCAGCAGATACAGAGAGTAAACCGTTTTTTTGTAACAGAATATCTGATTTTTTATGCATTTATTCTGTTTATGCTCTGGGCATCAAGAGCAAAAGGAGTACGTTCTTTGGGCTTTGCGGCATTTGTCAGTGTGATTGCAGTAGTCTCCGGAGGTGCATTGCTCATTGGATGGAAGCGGCGTCCGGAATCGGAGCGGCTGAGATATCTGGCACTGATCGGGTTATATCTCGTATCATTTTTCATGACTTTTGCATATACGGAGAGCTTTATCCGTTTTCTGGGACTGGCTCCTTTTATCGGCTGTATTTTGTTTTTTGATCCGAAATATTCCAGAATCGGCGGCATCGGTTATCTTGTATTGAATGCGCTGACTGTCTTTGGTCAGATCCGTCAGCAGCCGGAAGGCGTAGCCGGGACAACCAATCTTGTACTGGATCTGCTGGCACTGGGGGTACTGGTATTTGCTGTGATCTTTACAACAAATGTGGCACAGAAATTCAACCATGATACCCGGCACAGTGAACAGCAGGAGCAGCGGAAGCAGCAGGCAATTTTAGACGATGTGATCGGTGTGGCGGAAGAAGTGCGTAAGGGTACGGAATCCGTGATGAAGATTGTCAATGATCTGAATGGATCGACAGAGGTGGTCAATGGTGCGATGAAAGATATTTCTTCCAGCACGCAAAGCACGGCGGAAAATATCCAGACACAGACAACCATGACACAGGATATCCAGCATTCAATTGAGCAGACACTGGAAAGTTCCGAGAATATGGTAAAAGTGGCAAAGCAGTCCGGGGAACTGAATCAGAAGAGTATGGAGATCATGGAAAATCTGAAGAAACAGTCCGCGGTAATCGCAGAGACAAACTCCGGAGTGGCAGATTCCATGAAAGCGTTACAGGAGCGTACCGAGGCAGTAAAGAGTATTGCAGATACCATCTTTTCCATTTCCAGTCAGACCAATCTGCTGGCGCTCAATGCTTCTATTGAGAGTGCCCGTGCAGGGGAAGCCGGAAAAGGGTTTGCTGTAGTGGCTGATGAAATCCGTCAGCTGGCAGAGAAAACCAGAAGTGAGACAGAAAGCATTGCACAGATTCTGGATGAATTGTTTAAAAATGCAGAGGATGCAGCAACGGCGGTGAGCTGTTCGATTGAGGCTACCAATGCGCAGGATTCCATGATTGCGAAAGCATCGGAGAGTTTTTCGGGAATGAATGAGAATGTCAATACACTGGTTCAGGAGATCAAAGGCATTGACGGCATGTTAAACCGTCTGTCGGATGCAAACAATCAGATTGTAGACAATATCAGTAATCTTTCTGCAACAACGGAAGAAGTGACGGCCTCTTCCGTACAGGTAGCGGATCTGTCAGTTGAGAATTTAAACAATGCCGAGCAGGCAAAACAGAAACTTGACAATGTGCTTGCGGTATCTCATGAACTGGATAAGTACATAAAGTAAACAGATGGAATGAGATAAAGGTGCCTCAGCAGGAGAAATTCTGCTGAGGATTTTTACTACTATAACTTAGAAGGAGATAAAAATTATGAATGTAACAATGAAACAGGTCGAGGGCGGTGTATGTGCGGCTGCAGGATTTTCCGCAAACGGATTAAACTGTGGGTTAAATCCGGATCGGAACAAAAATGATCTGGCACTGATCTGGTCAGAGAAAGAGTGTACGGCAGCGGCTGTCTATACAACGAATAAAGTAAAGGGTGCACCAATCCTTGTGACAAAGAAACATCTGGCAGCAACCGGAAATAAGGCGAGGGCTGTTATTGTCAACAGTAAGAATGCCAATACCTGTAATGCAGACGGAGAAGAAAAGGCACAGATGATGTGTGATCTGGCTGCAGCAGAGCTGGGAATAAAGGCAGACGAGGTGATCGTGGCATCAACCGGTGTCATTGGACAGAAGCTTCCGATTGAACCGATCCGTGATCATGTGCAGGAGCTGGCACGCGGACTTTCTCCACAGAATCATGGAAAAGCAGCAAATGCCATCATGACAACCGATACCTATGCCAAGGAGACCGCGGTTTCTTTTACGCTTGACGGGAAGACCTGTACGGTTGGCGGTATGGCAAAGGGAAGTGGCATGATCCATCCGAATATGGCTACCACGTTAAATTTTGTTACAACCGATGTTGCGATTTCCTCAGAAATGATCCAGAAAGCACTTTCTGAGATTGTAAAGGTGACGTACAATTGTCTGAGCATTGATGGAGATACTTCTACCAATGATATGGTCAGTATTCTGGCAAACGGCATGGCAGAAAATACGCCAGTCACAGCAGAGGGAGAGGATTATGATACGTTCCGTCAGGCGCTGTATCAGGTACTCATGACGCTGACCAAGATGCTTGCCAAGGACGGTGAGGGAGCATCGAAGATGCTGGAGTGTACCTGTAGCGGTGCGCCGGATCAGGATACCGCAATCATTATTGCAAAGAGTGTGATCCGTTCCCCACTGTTTAAGTGTGCAATGTTTGGGGAAGATGCCAACTGGGGACGTATTTTATGTGCAATCGGTTATGCGGATGCGGAGTTTGATATCAACAAAGTGGATGTGGATCTGGCATCGTCCAAGGGAACCATTGCCGTATGCAGAAATGCTGCCGGTGTAGATTTCTCTGAGGAGAAAGCAAAAGAAATCTTAGAGGAAGATGAAATTTATATCAATATTGATCTGCATCAGGGAGAGGCATCTGCCAAAGCCTGGGGATGTGATCTGACGTATGATTATGTAAAAATTAATGGAGACTATCGTAGTTAATATATAGCAAAATAAATTATTTGACTAGATAGTCATTACTGGAAGGGAAGTAATGACATGGAAAAGAAAATCGGTTTTATCGGCTGTGGAAATATGGGAACAGCCATGATACAGGGAATTTTGGAATCCGGAAAATGCCCTCCGCAGGAGATGATGATTTCCTGTCGTACGAAGAAAACGCTGGAAGAAAAGAAAGCACAGTTCGGAGTGCAGATCAGTACGGACAACCGGGATGTGGCAGCATTTGCAGATATTTTGTTTGTGGCAGTAAAGCCACAGTTTTATGCCGAAGTGTTAGAGGAAATCAAGGATCTTCTTACAGAAGAGCAAATTCTGGTATCCATCGCGCCGGGAAAGACACTGGTATGGTTTGATGAAGTGCTCGGACGAAATTTAAAAGTGATTCGTACGATGCCGAATACCCCATCTATGGTCAAAGAAGGCATGATGGGTATGTGTGCGGGAGCACGTGTGACGGATGAGGATATGGCTCTGGTGCGGGATCTCTGCAGTGGATTTTCACAGACGGAAGTCATTCCGGAGCATCTGATGGATGTGGTTACTGCCGTCAGCGGAAGCTCTCCGGCCTATGTATTTATGTTTATTGAAGCCATGGCAGATGCAGCAGTGGCTGGTGGAATGCCGAGACAGCAGGCGTACAAATTTGCAGCACAGGCGGTACTTGGAAGTGCAAAGATGGTTCTTGAGACGGGAAAACATCCGGGAGAACTCAAAGATATGGTATGCTCTCCGGCAGGAACCACCATTCAGGCAGTGCGTGTGCTGGAGGAAAAAGGCATGCGCAGCAGCGTGATCGAGGCAATGATGAAGTGCCTGGATATCTCCCGCAATATGTAAAACCGTTTACTTGCTTTTTCTGTTGAAAATGTGTAGAATAGAACCATCAACAGATTTAGGAGAGAAGGAAATATGAGTCAGGCAAAGGTAGATAAATATAAGAAAGAAAAAGCCAATCGTAAAAAAGAGATGGCAAAGCAGAAAACGGAAAAAATCATTGGTATCATCTGTGGATGTGCAATTTTAGTTGCCATCGTTGGATGGGCCGGTTATACCGGATACAATTATTATGAGGATAATAAGCCGGCACAGACGTATTATACCAATACTTCTGCATTGTCCAGCTACGTGAGTGGATTAAACACAGAGGCACAATAAGATCTGCTTATCAGATATTTGCATGTGGGGCATCACCGATCGGGTGATGCCTTTTCCAATGCCTCGGATACTGCACCGATGAGCAGACGACAGGTATACTGGTTGTTTTTGGAATATGTAAGATCCGTAAGGGACTGGCTGGAAATAATCTGTTTTGCCAGTTCATCGAGCGTAGGACGGACCAATGGGTACATGGTTTCTACAGTTTCATCCAGATGAACCATGGTGATTTCGTTGATATGGTCTTCGTCTACAGATACCTGTACATCGAACGGATTTCCATCAATCATGACAGAAGAGGTATAGACACCCGGAACGTACATGGTTTCTACCGCTTCGTTGTCTGCGGACTGTTTGTGGGAACTGCCAAGCAGGATTCCAAGGAAGATCACAAGCAGGATACCAAGTCCTGTGACAATACCTGCAAACACAAGTTTTTTCATATGAAGAACGACAATTCTGGTTTTTGCACTCATTTGTTACCTCCATTTCCAGCTTTGGTATATTCTATGCAGGGAATATCTATTCATGCGTTTAATTTTAAACTTCCCATTGGTATAAATTTTTCAAAATGTATAAAAAATTCAAAAAGTGGTTGACAGAAGAGCATGTATCTGTTATTATCTTATCTGTGCTCACGAGAGAACTTACATATGCGATAGTGGCGTAGTTGGTAACGCGCGACCTTGCCAAGGTCGAGACCGCGGGTTCGAGCCCCGTCTATCGCTCTCAAAAGTAAATATTTGCATATGCGATAGTGGCGTAGTTGGTAACGCGCGACCTTGCCAAGGTCGAGACCGCGGGTTCGAGCCCCGTCTATCGCTCTTGAAAAAGCAGCTGGAAACATAGAGGATATGGGTTCGGCTGTTTTTCTTTTATCATTCCGCGGGCTTTGTCTATTGTAAAAAGGACGCGTTTTATTTATAATAAAGGCAGGGGTAAAAGAGGGGCAAAAACAAATGAAAACGAGGTTTGGGAGGTGCATCAGATGAAGAGTGCAAGATCGTTTAAAGAGTTCGAAGCACTGAATGGAATCAGCATGGAGGAGGTACTGACAGTGTTTGAGGCAGTGTCAGAAGCATTTCCGATGATTGTGGCAGCAAATCTTACAAAAAATACATATACCATGATCAAGGACGACGGATTTCTGGCAAATGACATGCCGAGCAGTGGAAAATATGATGATCTGATTGATGTCGGGGTGGAAAACATACACCCGAATTACCAGCGTGCGTTTCTGGACAATTTCTCCAGGGAACGTCTGTTACAGATGCTGGGGCAGGGACGGAAAGAAGTCTGCATCAAGCTGTATCAGAAGGGACGGGGAGATCACTATCAGTGGGTATCCACACATGTGATCCGTGTGAAAGACAAAGATGGAGATGTGTGTCACATCTGCATTAATAAAGTTCTGGACGAATGCAGCAGTTGTGGAGAACAGCAGAGAGTCTGCCGTGCTCCGTACTGAATTTATTCCTTGTCGTTCTCGGAGCCGCTGCCTGTTTTATTGCGGGAGCGGTAAAAGAAAAATCCGCAGATGGACAGGGCGATCATGACGGCAAACATCAGAATGACAAATCCGTAATCCGCTTTGTTTAATGCGTTGCCGCTTAAGACAGAAAGAAAGATTGCCGGCATACGGCCAACTGCACAGATAATGATCCAGTGGGAAAGCTTTATGTCGGTCAGTCCGACGAGATAAGATAACAGGTCTTTGGGAGTTCCGGGTATGAGGAAGAGCAGAAAAATGATGCTCTCCGAACGCCTGGAACTTTTTAATATTTTTACAGATTCTATTTTTTCACGGCTTACAAACAATTCCACAAACTTCATGCCGAAACGGCGCACAAACAGAAAGATGATGACGCTTGCAGTTGTCATGGCAAAATCACAGATCAGTGTGCCACGGATTACCCCGAAAGCGTATCCGGCACCAATTTCAAAAGGACCACCGGGAATTACCGCAAGGAGTACCTGCAGGATGTTCATTCCAATAAAACCAAGGACTCCCCATATTCCTTTGTCATTGACCCAGACACGGAATTGTTTGGGATCCGATACAAAATGAACCAGGGGACGCCCGATAAAATATCCGATCAGGATTACAAAAACAATGGTAATGATAGCCAGTATCCGTTTGATTTGTTTTGTCTTTTTCTCGTTGTGATTATCCAAGTCGAACACCTCCTATTTTAAGTTCATTCTAACCGTAACTATAGGCTTTTGGTGAAAACTTGTCAATTCTTATCGGAAAATCATTTGCTTTTACCGGTAAAATTCTTATAATAGAAAAATGGAGGGAAAATTATGTTATTTTATCTTGCTCCGATGGAGGGAATTACGGGATATATTGTGCGCAATGCTTATGCACATTATTTTCCATATATAGATAAATATTTTACACCGTTTATCCCGGCAGCAAAAAAAATGAGCAAAAAAATAAAGCGGGATCTGGCAGCGGAAAATAATGAGCAGATCCGGCTGGTGCCGCAGCTGATCGGAAACCGTGCCGATGAATTTCTGATGATGATTCGGCAGCTGGAAGAGTTGGGATTTACCAGTGTCAATCTTAATTTTGGCTGCCCGTCCGGAACCGTTGTCTCGAAAAGAAAAGGGGCCGGATTTCTGGCAGATCCGAAAGAACTGGAAATGTTGCTGGAAGAAGTGCTGGAGAACAGTCCGCTTGCGGTATCGGTAAAGACCAGAGTCGGAATCAAAGACCCGGATGAGTGGGAAGCTCTCTGCGGTGTCTATGCAAAGTTTCCGCTGGAAGAACTGATTATTCATCCGCGCCTGCAGAAAGATTATTACAGCGGAACACCGCGGATGGAAACATTTGCCCGTGCTCTGGAGCAGATCCATGTGCCGCTCTGTTACAATGGAGATATATGCAGTGTGGAAGATTATAAGAAAGTGACAGCTGCTTTCCCAGCTATTGATCGCATCATGATCGGCAGGGGATTACTGGAAAATCCCGGACTGGTCGGAGAAATCAAAGGAAACCTACCGGCAGATAAAGCCAGACTGCGGGCGTTCCATGATGAAATTTTAGAGGGATGTCTGGATACTTTCCGTGCGGAAAAAGATGTCGTTTTTCATTTGAAAGAAATCTGGTTTTATCTGACAAAGTCATTTCCGGACAGAGAGAAATATTTAAAGCTGATCCGGAAATGCCAGTCTCTGCCGGAGTATAAACTGATAGTACAGCAGATTTTCTCATAGACATTTTGAGAGAATAAGGTATAATGAAAAGTAAAAGTCCAGGACAAGAGATAGGGGATTAACAATGAGTTTAGCAGATAAAATATTTGTAACTATGTGTCAGGATATTCTGGAGAACGGGACAAGTACCGAGGGCGAAAAGGTTCGTCCGCACTGGGAGGATGGTACAAGTGCCTATACGATTAAGAAATTCGGTGTGGTGAACCGTTATGATCTGTCGAAAGAGTTTCCGGCAATCACACTGCGCAAGACGGCAATCAAGACCTGTACGGAAGAAATGCTGTGGATCTGGCAGCGGAAATCCAACAATATCCATGATTTAAACAGTACCGTCTGGGATGAATGGGCAGATGAAAACGGTTCCATCGGAAAAGCGTACGGCTATCAGCTGGCACAGAAACATCAGTATCGTGAGGGAATGATGGATCAGGTGGACCGGGTGATTTATGATCTGAAAAATAATCCGTTCAGCCGCCGGATTCTGACCAATATTTATGTACATCAGGATCTGCATGAGATGAATCTGTATCCGTGTGCATACAGTATGACTTTTAATGTGACACAGAAACAGGGAGATGACAAACTGACTTTAAATGCAATTTTGAATCAGCGTTCGCAGGATGTGCTTACTGCAAATAACTGGAATGTATGCCAGTATGCGGTGCTGATGCATATGCTGGCACAGGTGTGTGACATGAAAGTGGGAGAACTGGTACATGTCATTGCGGACACACATATCTATGACCGGCATGTGGAACTGGTAAAAGAGCTGATTACGCGTAAGCAGTATCCGGCACCGAAATTCTGGCTGAATCCGGAGATTAAAGATTTTTATCAGTTTACACCGGATGATATCAAAGTGACCGATTATGTGACCGGTCCGCAGATTAAAAACATTCCGGTGGCAATATAGCAGTCAGGAAGGAGAAAATTATGAATATCATTGCAGCAGTAGATAAAAATTGGGCAATTGGAAAAAATAATGAGCTTCTGGTACGGATTCCGATGGATCAGAAATTTTTCCGGGAGACAACAACCGGGAAAGTTGTCGTGATGGGACGAAAGACGTTGGAGAGTTTTCCGAATGGTCTTCCGTTGAAAAACCGCACCAATATTGTGTTGACACATAATCCGGCGTATCAGGTTAAAGATGCGATTGTCGTGCATTCCATGGAAGAGCTGCACAGGGAACTGGAAAAGTATGATACCAATGACGTCTATGTGATTGGCGGACAGAAAATATATGAGCAGCTTTTGGATGAGTGTGATGTTGCACATATTACAAAAATCGACTATGCATATGACGCGGATGCGTATTTCCCGAATCTGGATGAAAAACCGGAGTGGAAAATTACCGCAGACAGTGAAGAACAGACATATTTTGATCTGGAATTTTATTTCTATAAATATGAAAGAGTGCAGAAGTAATGAGTGATTTTATCTTTAGCGTCAATGTCACATTTCCTATTTTTCTGGTGATGGTTATAGGCTGGGTACTGCATCAGATCGGTATGCTGGATGAGCATTTTGTCACCGTGGCAAACCGTTTCAATTTTAAGGTGACACTGCCGTTTATGCTGTTTCGGGATATTGCTTCCGTAGAAATATCAAAAGTATTTGATCTGAAATTTGTATTGTACTGTGCAATTGTCAGCAGTATCTGTTTCTGGGGCATCTGGGGGATCAGTAAATTTGCGGTCAAAGATGACAGTATCCGTGGTGCGTTTGTACAGTCTTCGTTCCGAAGCAGTGCAGCCGTCATGGGAATGGCATTTATCAACAATATTTACGGATCTTCTGCCATGGGTCCGCTGATGATCGTGGGAGCGGTTCCGCTGTACAATGTGTATTCCGTTATTGTACTGACATTTGAGGCGCAGGACGAGGAAGGAAAACGGGATAAGGGAAAAATCAAGCAGGCATTGGTCAATATCGTGAAAAATCCGATTATTGATTCGATTTTTCTGGGACTTATCGTTTCCCTTCTGGGGATTCATTTTCCGACCATTGTCAATAAGACGATTAACTCTGTCGCACAGCTTGCAACACCGCTGGCACTGATTGTGATCGGTGCGGGATTTGAGGGGCGCAAAGCTATCGCAAAGATCAAACCGACGTGCTGGGCAGCTGCAATCAAACTGGTAATCCAGCCACTGATCTTTTTACCGGTAGCAGCTTATATGGGATTTTCCGGGGAAAAGATTATTGCAATTTTAATTATGCTGGCATCCCCGACAACGCCAAGCTGTTACATCATGGCAAAGAGTATGAAAAATGATGGGGTTCTGACGGCGAGTGTTATTGTTGCGACGACGTTGTTTGCGGCATTTACGCTGACGTTCTGGATCTTTTTACTTCGCACATTTGGACTGATATAGGAGGATATCATTTTTATGGATATTACAGGAAGAAAATTATTCGTAAAGGCTCTGGAGGAAGAAGGGGTAGACACTATCTTTGGGTACCCGGGCGGAACCGTTACGGATTTATTTGATGAATTATATAAGACTGACAGTATCAACCTGATCCTGCCGCGGCATGAGCAGGGACTGATTCATGAGGCGGAAGGATATGCCAAGTCTACCGGACGGGTGGGCGTATGTCTGGTAACGAGCGGACCGGGAGCAACCAATATCATTACCGGACTGGCAGATGCCCATTATGACAGCATTCCGCTGGTATGTTTTACCGGACAGGTGCCGCTTGGACTGATCGGAAACGATGCATTTCAGGAAGTGGACATTGTTGGTATGACGAGAAGCATTACCAAGTATGGTGTGACGGTGCGAAGACGGGAAGACCTCGGAAAGATCATTAAGATGGCATTTTATATCGCCCAGACCGGGAAACCGGGACCGGTACTGATTGATATTCCAAAGGATATCCAGACGGCATCCGGACCGGCAGAGTACCCTTCCCATGTGGATATCCGTGGATATAAGCCGATTCACGGGGTACATATCGGACAGTTGAAGAAAGCTTATAAAATGCTTAAGTCTGCAAAGAAACCTCTGATTCTTGCCGGCGGAGGTGTCAACATCAGCCATGCGGGAGAGAAGCTGAAGAAATTTATGGAAAAAGAAAATGTTCCGGTTGTCACAACAATCATGGGCAAAGGCGCAGTGCCGACCACACATCCGCTGTATATCGGAAACTGTGGAATGCATGGAAAGTACGCAGCCAATATGGCAGTTATGGAATGTGATCTGCTCTTTTCCATCGGTACCCGTTTCAATGACCGGATTACCGGAGATTTAAATGAATTTGCACCGCATGCACAGATTGTACATATTGATGTGGATACGGCTTCCATCTCGCGTAATGTGGTTGTGGATGTGCCGGTGGTTGCAGATGCAGGTGTGGCACTTGAAAAGCTGTTAGAGTGGGCAGAAAAAAAAGATACGGCAAAGTGGCAGGAACAGATTCACAGGTGGGAGAAAGAGAATCCGCTTGCCATGCGCAGGGACCGTGGGATCAGTCCACAGATGATCATGGAGCACATTAATGCACAGTTTCCACACAGTATTTATGTGACGGATGTCGGGCAGCATCAGATGTGGGCAACCCAGTATCTGGAACTGGATGAACAGAGTCAGCTCATCACATCCGGCGGACTGGGAACGATGGGATTCGGATTTCCGGCCGCAATCGGAGCAAAAATTGCAAATCCAAAGAAACCGGTCGTGTGTATCACGGGAGATGGCGGATTTCAGATGAATATTCAGGAGATGGCAACGGCGGTAACACAGGGTACCGGAATTACGATCTGTCTGCTGAACAATAATTATCTTGGTATGGTCCGCCAGATGCAGGAACTGTTTTATGGAAAGCGTTACAGTGCGACCTGTCTGCGCCGGCGCCCATCCTGTCCGGGTGGATGCAAGGGACCAAATGACCAGTGTCCGAAATATGTTCCGGATTTCGTGAAACTGGCAGAAAGCTATGGAGCATACGGAATCCGTGTAGAGAAGGAAGAAGACATTGATGCAGCGTTTGCGGAGGCAAAGAAGCATACGGATGCACCGACGATCATTGAATTTATGATTGCCACCGATGAACTGGTACTTCCGATGGTAAAGAGCGGAAATCCGATGAGTGAAATGATTTTAAAATAGGAGGAAAGCAATGTCTGAAATGAAAAAGCGCTGGATTGCATTGTATGTAGAAAATGATGTAGGTGTACTTGCGAAGGTTTCCGGACTGTTTTCCGGAAAATCCTACAATTTACAGTCACTGACGGTTGGTACGACGGAAGATGAGACGGTTTCCCGTATGACGATCAGTGTGGCGAGTGATGATATCACGTTTGAGCAGATCAAAAAGCAGTTAAATCGTATGGTTGAGGTAATCAAGGTGATCGACCTGACAAATGTTCCGCTTCGGTTAAAAGAGCTGATGTTTGTCAAGATTATGGAACTGAATGAGACACAGATGACGGAAGTGTTTCAGATTGCACAGGCCATGCGTGTGGATGTGGTGGATATCGGAATCGGCAGTGTTATGCTTGAGTGCAGAAGAACAGAGCAGAAACATGACGATCTGATTGCCATCTTAAAGAAAAAGTTTAAGCATATTTCCGTTGTGCGCGGAGGTTCGGTTGCTATCGAATCAATCAGCACAGAGTGCAGATAAAAATGCTGCCCGTGGTGGTCTTTGGCCACTGCGGACAGCGTTTTTAAATGATAGGACCGATAAGATTAACGGGCAGTTACTTCGACAATCTCTCCGACATACATCATATGCATATCGTGATCGCTGTACCATTTATCCATCAGTGTGGAATCGGTAAAACTGTCTTCGCTGACCGGTACGGCAGCCATCTTTCTGCATAAAAATACCAGATTGGCTTCATCCGGATAAGGAATGTCATGCAGGAATGCCTTTGTCAGTCCGGCAGCGGCGAATTTGTCTTCTTCTCCGCGGCCACTGTGACTGCCGCAGTAATTTAACGCATCGCGGTAGTCTTCATTCAGGAAAGACAAAGAGAACAGACCTCCGTTGTCTAAAAATTCTTTGGTATAGCGGGAATCACGGATAAAAATAAATACAACGTTTTTTCCCCAGAGGACGCCTACACCTCCCCAGCTGACGGTCATAGTGTTGCATCTGGTTTTGTTTCCGGCGGAAACTAAAGCCCATTCTTTTCCTATTTTGGTAAATGGATTGAATTCCATCTTATCGATTGGATATGGTTGAAATGTGTGCATAACAAGCCTCCTTTTTTATTGTTTTGTATTTAGGCGATTGCGAAACGCTCTTCTGCGCCTGCCGCCGCTTACACGGTCGGACGCGCTTTTTAGACAGAATTGCTGAATTTACAGAAATCCGCTTCTGCCTTAATTTTTGTGTCCGGGCATCGCTTCGACTGTTTCTGCGGTCTGTCGGTCTGCCGGGGACACCGTTCGCGAATTTCTGGTCTGCCTAAGAGGAAACCTTCGAAACGTTTATTACGCCCACTCCCCATTTGTCTTGATATATATTTTGTTTTAAACATTTTACCCTGTGACTGCGCAAATAGAACCGTGGGCGCGCTTATTCGAAGCTTCCCTCTAAGGCAGACACGAACCCGCTCAGACGGTGTCCCCGGCAGACCGACAGACCGCAGAAACTGTTGAACGTTGGGCGGACAGCAAATCATCGAAAAAGGCAGAAGCGGATTCCTGTAAATTCGTAATTCTGGATAATTGCGCGTCCGACCGTGTAAGCGGCGGCAGGCGCAGAAGAGCGTTTCGCAATCGCCTGATTTATTTTATGTATCAACAGTATAACAGTGTAACCTTTTTTTTACAAGATGCATACTATGAATCAAATGCAGCTGTCTGGAACTGTTTGATGCCACTGCGAAGAAACGTGGCAGGTTTTCTGGCAGGAAGAGAGGGAGATCATGTATGGATCAGAACAGAGTGGAAAATCAGGTGGATGAGGGAACGCTTCAGATTCACCTGACAAATGCTTCGACAGGAATTCCGGTGAAAGGAGCAAGGATTACCATATCTTATACGGGAGGTCCGCAGCAGGTGCTGGAGGAGGTGGATACCGACGATTCTGGAAACACTGAGAAGATTACGCTTGATGCTCCTCCACTGGAGTACTCCATGGAGCCGGGTGAAAACCAGCCATATGCGGAATATACGATCAAGGTGCAGGCCACAGGCTATCGGGACATTACGGTTTCGGCGATCAATATCCTGTCCGGGGAAGATGCGACGCAGGAAGTGGTAATGGAGGCACAGGATGCGCCGGGCGATCCGATTGATACGATCGTGATTGATGCACATACCCTGTATGGAGAATATCCACCGAAAATTCCGGAGAGTGAGATTAAGACGGTGGAAGAAACCGGAGAAATTGTCTTAAGCCGTGTGGTCATTCCGGAATATGTTGTGGTACATGACGGAGCACCGGGAGATTCTACAGCTGCGAATTATTATGTGCGCTACCGGGATTATATTAAAAATGTAGCTTCCAGTGAAATCTATGCGACCTGGCCGGATGCTGCGATCCGCGCCAATGTGCTGGCTATTATGTCATTTACTTTAAACCGGGTTTATACGGAATGGTACCGGGGCAAAGGGTATGTGTTTACCATCACATCTTCCACGGCATACGATCACAAATTTATTTACGGAAGGAATTTCTTCCAGAGTATTTCACGGGTGGTGGATGAAATGTTTGAAAATTATCTGTCCCGTCCAAATGTCCGTCAGCCAATTCTGACACAGTACTGTGACGGACAGAGAGTGACCTGTCCGGATTGGATGTCGCAGTGGGGAAGCAAATATCTGGGTGATCAGGGATATTCTGCCATTGATATTCTGCGCAGTTATTACGGAAATGATATGTATATTAATTCCGCGGACGGAATTTCCGGAATTCCGGCATCCTGGCCGGGATATGATCTGGGCGTGGGAGCAAGCGGACCAAAGGTACGTCAGCTGCAGGAACAGCTGGCAAGAATTTCGCGTGCTTATCCGGCGATACCGACGATTACGGCGGACGGAGTTTACGGATCAAGGACGAGGGAAGCGGTGGAAAAGTTTCAGTCGGTTTTCGGACTTCCGGTAACCGGTATTGTGGACTATCCGACCTGGTATAAAATTTCAGATATTTATGTTGCGGTTTCCCGTATCGCAGAACTTGTATAAAAGAGAGGAAAAATACGGATGAAAAATTATAAAATTACCGTGTCATATGATGGCACCAGATATAAAGGATGGCAGGTATTAAAAAGCACCGATGCAACCATACAGGGAAAGCTGCAGATGGTGCTTTCGGCGCTTGCCGGGCATCCGGTGGAAGTGATCGGTTCCGGAAGAACCGATGCCGGAGTTCATGCAATCGGGCAGGTGGCTAATTTCCATCTGGACGAACATTTTTCGGCAGAGGAAATTTTTGAAGATCTGAACCGGCACCTTCCGGAAGATATCGCAGTGACAAAAATAAAGGAGGTCGATGACCGGTTTCACAGCAGATATCAGGCTGTGGAAAAGACCTACCGTTACCGGATACGGACAAGTCCGGTGCCGAATGTATTTGAACGAAAATTTTTGTATCAGTATGGACAAACGCTTGATGTGGATAAAATGAAAAAAGCGGCACAGGCACTTGTGGGAACGCATGATTTTGCTTCTTTTTGCGGGAACCGTCATATGAAAAAATCAACGGTCCGTACCATTTTTTCCATTGATCTGGTGGAAAGAGACGGTGAGATTGAGATCCTGTATTGTGGCAATGGATTTTTACAGAACATGGTAAGGATTCTCACGGGAACATTGATTGAAGTGGGAAGAGGCGAACGGGCTCCGGAAAGTATGCCGGCACTTCTTAAGGCAAAGGAACGGAAGCAGGCGGGCTATACGGCACCGCCGCAGGGATTACGATTGGAGAAAGTGACATATGAGACAATGGATGGTCGCTGCTAAAAAAGCGGATTTTTATGCGATTGCAGAGAAATTTCATGTGGATCCGGTTGTGGCAAGGATTATCAGAAACCGCGAGGTAATCGGAGAAAAAAATATCCGGATTTATCTGGGTGGGAACCTTTCGGACCTGTCAGATCCTCATCAGATGAAAGATATGGACCGGCTGGTGGAGATTCTTGCACAAAAGATCCGGAAACAGGTGCATATCCGGATTATCGGCGATTATGATGTGGATGGTGTGACTTCCTCCCATCTGTTTCTGACGGCTTTGCGGCGTGTGGGAGCAAAAGTGGACGTGGTTATTCCACACCGGATACAGGACGGATATGGGCTAAGCCTGCATTTATTACAACAGGCGAAAGAAGATGGTGTGGATACAATTCTGACCTGTGATAACGGTATTGCCGCTATCGATGAGATTGCGTGGGCAAAAGCACAGAAAATGACAGTACTTGTGACCGACCACCATGCAGTCCCGTTTGAAGAACATGAGGGCAGAAGAACAGAGAAAAAGAGTCTGGCAGATGCCGTGGTAAATCCGCATCAGCAGGACTGCGGGTATCCGTATAAAGAGCTGTGCGGCGCCGGTGTGGCATGGAATGTCATCCGTGTATTGTATGAAAATTATGATATGGACAAAAGAGAAGCGGAAGATCTGCTGGATTTTGTTGCTATGGCAACTGTCTGTGATGTCATGTCGCTCACCGGGGAAAACCGTATTCTGGTAAAAGAGGGATTAAAGAGAATCCGTCATACGAAAAACATCGGATTGCAGGCACTTATGCAGGCATGCAATGTACAGCCGGAGAATATCAGTGCATACCATTTTGGTTATGTCTTAGGGCCATGTGTCAATGCAACCGGCAGACTTGACACGGCAAGGCATGCCCTTCGGCTGTTTGAGACCGGGCAGGAAACGGAGGCAGAAGAGATTGCCCGGGATCTGGTTGATCTGAATCAGGAACGCAAGGAGTTGACACTGCAGGGCGTGGAAATGGCAAAGAAACTCTGTGAGGAAGGTGGATATGAGAATGATCCGGTACTTGTTCTGTTTCTGCCGGATGTCCACGAAAGCATTGCAGGACTGATTGCCGGAAGAATCCGGGAAATGTATAACCGGCCGGTATTTGTGCTGACGCGGGGAGAAGAGGGAGTCAAAGGCAGCGGAAGATCGACGGAAAATTATTCCATGTATGAAAATATGTGTGGATGTGCGGAACTGTTTACAAAATTTGGCGGACATCCGATGGCGGCAGGGTTATCCCTTCCGGAAGAAAATGTGGAAAAATTCCGCAGAAAAATCAATGAAAACTGTCCGCTTACGGTGGAGGAAGTCTGCCCGGATATTCACATTGACATGGCCATGCCGGTGGGATATGCGAGTACGGAACTGGTCCATCAGTTTGCACTTTTGGAGCCGTTTGGAAAAGACAATCCATCTCCACTGTTTGCAGACCGGAATCTGTCCATCAGCCGCATGTGGTTGATAGGAAAGAACCGGAATGTTCTTCGGATGAGTGTTCTTTCGGAATACGGACAGCCGGTTCCGGTTATTTTCTTTGGGGATGTGGAGACGTTGTTTGCATATTTTACCGAAAAGTTTGGTCAGGAAGAGGTGGAGAATGCGCTGCATGGCAGAAAAAACCGGATTTTATTTTCTATGGTGTATACAGCAAAGATTGATTTTTATCAGGGAAATGAAAATCTGCAGCTGGAGATGAAATATTATCGCTGATTCCATTGAAAAAACGGGAAAGAAATTGTAAAATAAATGCAATGGAGGGCAAGTAATGTTCGGAAAAAAGAAACAAAAACAGGAAACACTGGTACGGATGAGAAACCTGGCACAGCTGGATGAAGGCTTTTTTGCCCATATGAAGGACGGAAAAGATATGTTTGATGCAACCGCAAGGGAAATCAGAAATACATATCAGCAGCTGGGAGCCGGAATCACCCAGATACAGGAAAATATAAAAGAAGCATCACAAATGGCGGCAGACAACGGAGAAAAGGAGCAGGAGCTGACCGGACAGCTGGCGTCATATCAGGAGCAGGAAGTACAGTCATCGGAAAAAAGAGAGCAGATGCTGCAGAATTTTGCACAGATCGAACAGGAGATGGCACAGCTGGTGGAGGAAAACAAACATTTCACCACGCCATCCAAATTCCTGAACGAATTTCCGGTTGCACTCAAGGCGGAAAATGAAAAGACCCGAGAGGAACTGGAAAAGATGCAGGATTGCGGAAAGCAGATGGGAGTGCTTGCCCTCAATGCGGCGATTGAAGCCGGGCGTATGGGAGAGGGAGGAAAACAGTTTGTTACGGCTGCAGAAACGATCCGTGTATCTGCGGGAACGTATGATGAGCTGATTGATCAGGCACATAAGAGGCTGGCAGATTCGGATGAGAGAATTGCAGAGCTGGAAGAGCAGGTACACCGGATGGTTACATTGCTGAAAGAAAACAATGTTGCAATGACCAAACTGATGAAATCCTGTCAGGAGGCTGCGCGTCAGGCACAGGAATGGAATCGTTTAAAACCATGTCCAAATTTCAAAGAGATGGAAAACCAGATTGTTGTGCTTCGCAATGCAGATGAGGAAATTGCCAAATCCGAGGAACGCAACCGGATGCAGATGGAGGATTTTACAGAAGAAATGGAGAGTCAGAAGAAAAATTTTGATGAACTTCTTCAATCCATGGAAACCGTGTACCGGCATGCGGCAGAACGCAAAAAATAAAAGGAAAAAGAAAAGGAGCTGACCAGAGAGGCCAGCTCTTTTATTATTCCACAGAAAAATTGTTATCGGTTTTGGATGAGGTGGCGACAGCTTTAGCACGCGCCCAGTTGTGGCGGTAAACCACATGGTACATAACTGCGGCAAGAACAAATGCACAACATACATCAAAGAAAGAATGCTGTTTGATAAACATCGTTGCCAGAATGATGCTGACCGTCAGAATCAGTGTCAGGAGACAGACCAGCTTGTTTTTGCGCAGCTTTTTATTGTGTGTCACCGCAAGATAAATGCCGAGCGAATTATATACATGGATACTCGGAAACAGATTCGTCGGAGTATCACCGGCATATAGGCGTTCACAGAGCATGGTGCACAGATTGTGGTGTGTGAAATAGGTCGGACGCAGATACTGACCGTTCGGGTATACCGTGGAGATGATTAAAAAGATTGTCATTCCGGTAAACAAAAACGCACACAATTTATAGTAATCTGTTTTATTATGTAATGCCATATAGGCGATGCCCCATCCGACAAAAGGAAACCAGAGCAGATAAGGGATGACAAAGTATTCACAAAACGGAATATAATCATCAATCGGTACATGGATGACATGAAAATGTGTCGTGACGGTTTTTTCTACATAGTTAAACCATGCCATGTACACGAAAAAATATAACAAAATCCATAAATGTTTATATTTTTCATAATATTTTCGGAACACAAACGTCCGCTTACTTTGGTTTTCCGGCAACATAAATACTCCTTTTATATCTGTGTGCAGATCTTTTTTCTTTTGTTCTGAAACTGATTATAGCACGGGGAAAAAAGCACGACAATATAAAACCCGCAATGTTCATAAAACTTTAAAAATTTGGCACATTGACAACCTCTTGTGCTTTTGTATAATACAATAGTGACGGAGGATAAGAATTTTGAAAAAAGCACGAATGAAAAGAAAACAGAGAAGAAAACTGATATGGATGGTGGCAGGACTGGTCGTTCTTTTGTATCTGGGACTGGCCGTTTATTTCCACAATCACTTTTTCCCGAAAACGACATTAAATGGAAGAAAAGCGGGAGGGTATACCGCGCAGAAAGTGATGGATGAGATTACGGAAGAAATCCATTCCTACCAGTTAAAGATAGCAACAAGAGACAAGCATACAGAAAAAATTTCCGGACAGGATATTTCGCTGGAACCACAGTGGGGAGACGAAATAACAGAGCTGGTACACGCACAGAATATTTTTGCATGGCCGGTAAAAATTTTCCAGAAACAGACATTGAAAAATACAACACTTGTCGACTATGACAAAGATAAGCTGCAGACACAGATCGATGCATTGGACTGTATGGATGCAGACAATCAGACGGCACCGGAGAATGCTTCGGTTTCTTCTTATGATAAGACGGAAGGATTTACCGTGGTTGGGTGCGTCATGGGAACGACCATTGATGCAGAGAAAATGTATCAGGCAGTGCAGGAGGCGGTGGAAGGATTAAAAGAGAACCTCTCTCTGGAAAAAGCCGGCGTTTATGAAGATCCGACGGTTTTAGATGATGATGAGAATCTGGTAAAAGCCGTAAAGAAAATGAATGGGTATGCAAAGACAAAGATTACATTTACCGTGGGAGATTCCAAAGAGGTACTCGATGCTTCCGTATTTGGTGACTGGTTTCGGTTAAATAAAAAGTTAAAACCGGTACTGGACCAGGAGTGTGTAAAAGCATACGTCAGTGATCTTGCAAAAAAATATAATACCTGTTACAGTGCCAAAACGTTAAAGACTTCTTACGGAAAGACGGTTACGATTCCGGAGAGCCATTATGGATGGAAGATTGATACGGAAAAGGAAATCGCCCAGATTACGAGTGAGATCAAAGCCGGGAAAGCAGTGGAAAGAGAACTGAATTATTCCATGACAGCCAATTCCCATGGAAAAAATGATTATGGCGATTCTTACGTTGAGATCAATCTGACGGCACAGCATATGTTCTTATATAAAGATGGAAAACTGGTGATTGATTCGGATTTTGTATCGGGAAATGTATCGAAAAATAATGCGACACCGACCGGTGCATATGGCGTGACATATACCGAGAAAAATGCAACGCTGCGCGGAGAAAACTACGAGACGCCGGTTACATACTGGATGCCTTTTGCGGGAAATGTCGGTATGCATGATGCCTACTGGCGCAGCAAGTTCGGAGGAAGTATTTATAAATATGCAGGATCACATGGCTGCATCAATCTTCCGCCGGAAGTCGCAAAGGTAGTATTTGAAAATGTTAAGAAGAATTATCCGGTGCTGGTGTATGAACTTCCTGGAACGGAAAGTACCGATGCAACAGATAAGGAAGAAGCAAAAAAGGTCGTAAAACTGATTGACGCACTCGGAACCATTACAAAGGATTCCAAAGAAGCGGTGCAAAAGGCAAGAAATGCGTATGAGAAACTGACTGCCAATGATAAGGTGTATGTCACAAATTATGATAAATTAAAGAAAGCAGAAGAAAAATTACAAAAATTGCAGAAAAATTCAAAGGAATAGGGGATACTTGACAAAATTGATAAAAAACTGCAAAATGTAACTGCGCAACCGTTTAACATGCAATGGATGCATAGGTGTGCAGTTAGGAGAAGAATATGAAAAAGGGAAATGTAATCACCATTTCGGATGTTGCGGAAGCACTTGGCGTTTCCAAAACGACAGTCAGCCGGGCAATATCCGGAAAGGGAAGAATCGGTGAGGCAACAAGGCAAAAAGTCTTGGCTTATATAGAGGAGCATGATTATAAACCGAATGTAATTGCAAGAGGACTTGCACAGTCAAAAACATTCAATCTCTGCGTGGTTATGCCGGAGGATTATGCACTGGTAGATCTTCCGTTTTTTCAGGAAGTCATTACAGGAATTCAGGAAATTGCAGGAATGAATGAGTACGACATTCTGTTGTGTATCTGTCAGGAAAATGATATTACAGGTCTTGAACGCGTCGTGAGAAACCGCAAGGTGGACGGAATTGTGCTGCTGCGGACCTTTTTAAAAGACCCGCAGATTGAACTGCTTTTAGAAAAAAAGATTCCGTTTGTTACAACCGGTAGTACTACCTACCGCAAAGTCAAACAGGTGGACAATGACCAGCAGAGCGCCTGCCGCGAACTGACATCTATTTTACTGATGCGCCAGATGAAGCATATCGCTCTGCTCGGAGGAAGTGAATCTTTCGTAGTCAACCAGAACCGGTATAAAGGATACCAGCAGGCATATCAGGAAGCGGGAAGAGAAGTGGAAGAAACGCTTGTTTACCGGAATTTGGAGAGCTGTGCCTTTATGGATCGTGCAGTGGAAGAAGTGCTGGAAAAAGGGGCGGATTGTATTGTCTGCATGGATGATGCCATCTGCATACAGGTACTTCGCAAGCTGCGGCAGGAACACATAAAAGTGCCGCAGGATATCCGTGTGGCATCGTTTTACAACAGTTCCGTGCTCGAGAACAATATACCATCGATCACTTCGTTGTCTTTCAATGCGAGAGAACTCGGAATGGAAGCCTGTAAGAATCTGCTGGCGCAGATTGAAGGGGAGACGGTACCGGATCGGACACTGTTGTCGTATGAAGTAGTACTTAAAGAATCCACAAAATAAAAATTCAAAGATTGGATGGCGCAAATGCCAGAACGGTGTATGCAAATGTTAAAGCAGATCATAACGGAAATTGAAAACAGACAGAATATAACCCGTGATCAGCTGGCTCTGCTGCTGGAGACAACGGATACCGGGGACATTGCATTTCTTCACGAGCGGGCACGTAAGACAGCAGATGCCATTTACGGAAAGCAGGTGTTTATCCGTGGATTGATTGAATTCACCAATTACTGTAAGAATGACTGTATTTACTGTGGCATTCGAAAGAGTAATCGCAAGGCAGAACGCTATCGCCTGACGGAGGAAGAAATTCTTTCCTGTTGTGCAAATGGGTATGAACTGGGATTTCGGACCTTTGTGCTGCAGGGAGGGGAAGATCCGTATTTTACAGACGATAAAATCTGTGCCCTGATACGGCAGATCAAGGCACAGTATCCCGATTGTGCGGTGACGCTTTCCATCGGGGAGAAAGAGCACGACAGCTATCAGGCATTTTTTGATGCCGGTGCGGACCGGTATCTGCTGCGTCATGAGACCGCGGACGAGGCGCATTATGGAAAACTGCATCCGGCAGAAATGTTCTGGAAACATCGCATGGACTGTCTGTGGGATTTAAAAGAAATCGGTTATCAGGTGGGATGTGGATTTATGGTTGGTTCGCCGGAGCAGACGGTGGATACGCTGTATGAAGATCTGCAGTTTATCCGGAAATTGCAGCCGCATATGGTAGGCATCGGTCCGTTTATTCCCCAGAAGGATACCCCGTTTGGCGAAAAAAAGGCAGGAACAATGGAAGATACGCTTCGGCTTTTATCCATTATCCGACTGTTGCAGCCGCATGTGCTGCTGCCATCAACAACTGCACTGGGAACCATTCATCCGCTGGGCAGGGAAAAAGGAATTCAGGCAGGGGCAAATGTTGTGATGCCGAATCTTTCCCCGGTAGCAGTGCGGGAAAAATATAAATTATATGATAATAAAATCTGTACGGGAGATGAGGCGGCAGAGTGCCGGCACTGTATGGCGCGCCGCATGGAAAGTGTCGGATACAAAGTGGTCGTAAACCGTGGAGATTATCACTGATTCAGCAAAACGCACAAGAAGGAGAACGCATATGGGTGCAACATGGAATGAAACACCGTCTGCAAATCGTCTGCATATCGGTGTATTTGGAAAAACAAACAGCGGAAAATCTTCATTTATCAATGCTTTTACCGGGCAGGAGGTTTCCATCGTTGCAGATGTGGCGGGAACGACAACCGATCCGGTATACAAAGCGATGGAAATTTATCCGATGGGACCGTGCACGATTATGGACACGGCAGGATTTGATGATGAAAGCACGCTGGGAGAACAGCGCGTGGAACGGACGCGGCTTGCAGCCCAAAAAGCAGATCTGGCAATTATTGTATTTTCTGCACAGCCGGTTTCCGGCGAATCCTATGAGGAAGAACTGAAATGGTACACCTGGTTTAAGGAGCGTAAAATTCCGGTTCTTCTGATCATTAACAAGGCGGACGTGGCGGATGCAGCACCTCTGAAAAACTATCTGAAAGAAAAAACAAAGGAAGATGCACTGGCAGTCAGTGCATTGACCGGAGCCGGTATGGAAAATGTCCGGGAGGCAATGAGCCGCAGAGTGCCGGAGAATTTTGGAAACCGTTTGATTACGGGGGATCTGGTCACGGAGGAAGATCTTGTGCTTCTTGTTATGCCACAGGATATTCAGGCACCGAAAGGACGTCTGATTCTGCCGCAGGTGCAGACGCTGCGGGAATTACTGGATAAAAAGTGTATGGTTATGAGTGTGACCACGGACAAACTGCTTCCGGCACTCAACATGCTGCAGCAGGCACCAAAGCTGATTATTACCGATTCCCAGGTGTTTGATTATGTATACCGGAATAAACCGGCGGAAAGTATGCTGACATCTTTTTCTGTGCTGTTTGCTGCATACAAAGGGGATCTGCCGTACTATATGGAAGGTGCCAGACAGATCGATGCAATGAACGAAAACTCTCATGTGCTGATAGCGGAATGCTGTACGCATGCCCCTTTGAGCGAGGATATCGGCAGGGTAAAAATTCCGCGTATGCTGCGGAAACGATTTGGAGAACGGCTAAGGATTGATCATGTGAGCGGCACGGATTTTCCACAGGATCTGGAAGGGTATGACCTGATTATTCAGTGTGGCGCGTGTATGTTTAACCGCAGATATGTAGTATCAAGAATCGACCGCGCAAAGGCACAGAACATTCCGATGACAAATTATGGGATTACAATTGCACATTTGACTGGAATTCTGGATAAAATTGTGCTAACATTGCGGTAACAGGAAAGAAGGGGATTACGGCATGAAGATTACAATTGCAAGAGAGTGCGGCTGTTACGGAGATGAAGTCGGACAGGTTCTGGCAGACAGACTGAATGTTCCACTTTACAATAAAAAGACATTAACAGAACTCGCAAAGAAAAAGGGAATTCTGGAGCATTATCCGGATTATTTCGGTGAGAATCCGGCAGGAACGCTTCTGGCAGTCATTGCGGAAGATGATGGGGAAGACAGTGTTGTGCACCGGACACCGAGGAAAGTTCTGGATGAACTGATTGGGGAGACATCGTGTATTCTGATCGGCAGAGCTGGAAATTATGCGTACCAGAAGGAAAACGATGTGGTACGGGTGTTTTTAAGTGGTGACAGGGAATCCCGGATTCATCACCTGATGGAGAAGCATAAGGTGAAAAGACATGAGGCGGAGTCTGTCATTGAAAAGACGGAAAGCCGACGGAAGCAGTATCATATGTATTATACCGGGGAGGACTGGGGGTACGCTGCAAATTATGATCTTTGCATTAATGATACGCGGTTTGGAATTGAAGGTACGGCAGATATCATTATGCAGTATGTAAAGGATTGCAACGCACAGGAAAAATAGGGAGAAGGATTTAAAAATGGGGATTGTATTTTATTAATACAATCCTTATTTTTGCCCTAAAAATCCTGAAAGGTGCTAAAATGGGAAAAGCGAAAGAAGGAGTTAAAAAATGAAGTATTTAAGACAACTATTGATGATTCTTATTTTCTCGTTTATCGGGGAAGTCCTGCACGCGGTGATTCCGATTCAGATGCCGGCAAGCATTTATGGTCTGGTGCTTTTATTTATTGCACTGATGACGGGACTGGTCAAATTGCCGCAGGTGCATGAAGCCGCGCGGTTTCTGATTGAGATTATGCCGCTGATGTTTATTCCGGCGGGTGTCGGGCTGATTGACAGCTGGGGAGAACTGCGGCCGATTCTGCTTCCGGTCATTGTTCTGCTGCTCGTTTCTACCGTACTGGTTATGGGCGTGTCAGGACAGGTTACACAGCAGATGATGCATCATGGAAAGAAAGAGGACAAGAATGAATAACTTTTTACAGAACTCTGTATTTTTCGGAGTATTTATCAGTATTATTACCTATGAGATCGGGGTATTGATCAAGAAAAAATTAAAGATCGCTATTTTTAATCCACTGTTGATTTCCATGGCACTAATCATTATTTTGCTGCTGATTTTTCATGTGGATTATGACACATACGAAAGTGGGGCGAAATACCTTTCGTATTTCCTGACACCGGCAACGGTTGCGCTGGCGGTACCTTTGTATGAGCAGATTGAGCCTCTTAAGAAAAACTGGAAGGCGATTCTTGCAGGAATTTTTGCGGGTGCCATGACCTCTGCGCTGTGTGTGCTGGTATTGTCACTGATTTTTAAATTATCACACAAACAGTATGTCACACTGCTTCCAAAGTCCATCACAACGGCAATCGGTATGGGATTGTCCGAAGAACTGGGCGGAATTGTAACCATTACGGTTGCAGTTATCATTGTCACAGGGGTGATTGGAAATATGTTTGCCGAGAATATCTGTAAACTGTTTCACATTAGCGATCCGGTGGCAAAAGGCGTTGGAATCGGATCTGCTTCGCATGCCATGGGAACATCAAAGGCAATGGAGATGGGAGAGATTGAAGGGGCAATGAGCAGTCTGTCAATTGCAGTCTCCGGTCTGATGACGGTTGTGGTATCGCTGATCTTTTCACATATTTATTAAGGGAGAAAAAGAGGGGTTTATGGCTTTACAATTTGTACTGGGAAGTTCGGGGAGCGGGAAAACAGAATACATCTATGAGCGTCTGGTGCGGCAGGCAGGGGAACATCCGAAAAAAAATTATCTGGTGATTGTACCGGAGCAGTTTACGATGCAGACCCAGCAGAAACTGGTGGAACTTGCACCGAATCATGCAATTATGAACATTGATGTGTTAAGTTTTAAGCGTCTGGCATACCGTGTGTTTGATGATATGGGGATGCAGGACATACAGGTTCTGGAAGAAACCGGAAAAAACCTGGTGCTGCGCAGGCTTGCACAGGAACAGGAGGAGACGCTTACCGTTCTTCGGGCAAATATGAACCGGATGGGATATATCGGGGAAGTAAAATCAATGATCTCAGAGCTGGTGCAGTACCGGATTTCACCGGAACAGCTGGTGGATCTGACGGAGGACAAAACAATCTCACCGGTACTTTCTGCAAAACTGCGCGACGTGGCAACCATGTATCGCGCTTTTTGTGATTTTATGAAAGATAGTTTTGTGACGGCGGAAGAGATATTAAATGTTCTGAAAAATCTTGTGCCGCAGTCGGAAACTTTGCGGGATGCGGTGCTGGTATTTGATGAGTTTACCGGTTTTACACCGATACAGAATGATCTCATGCGGGAATTGCTGCAGGTGACAGAGCATATTTACATTACGCTTACAATCGATGCCGCAGAAGATTTTTATCATTGCAGTGGAAATGAAGAATTATTTGCACTGTCCAAAAAAACGATTCTGTCTTTGATGAAGATGGCAGAAGAACTTCATGTGCAGGTGATGGAACCGGTGGTAATGACAGACAGTGCACACAAGCGTTTTAAGCTGGCTCCGGCACTGGCATTTATGGAACAGAATCTGTTTCGTCCCCGTCCGGCAAAATATACCAAGCCGGTAGAAGAAATCCATCTTGCCGCAGTAAAAAATCCACAGGAAGAACTGATTCTTGTGGCCAGGCAGATCAATGCGCTGATCAGACAGGGATACCGCTATCGGGAAATTGCTGTGGTGACGGGCGCAGTGGAAGCTTATCAGAGTTATATGGATCCGGTTTTTACGAAATATGAGATTCCATATTTTATGGATACGACCAAAGAAGTGTTATTTCATCCGTTCATTGAATGTATTCGTGCCGCGCTTGAAATTGTGGATACGAATTTTAGTTATGAGGCAGTCATGCGCTTTTTGCGGTGTGGATTCTGTGATATTGCGGAGGACGATCTGGACCGGCTGGACAGTTATCTGGTTGCAACCGGTATCCGCGGCAAAGCGGCGTGGAGCAGACGATGGGGGCATATGCCACGGCAGAAAACGCTTTACGATCTGGAACAGCTCGAAAAACTCCGGGAAAAAATATATGGGTATCTTGAGCCGTTTGCAGCAGTATTTGCCCGAAAAGATGCCCGTGTTTCGGATGGCATCCGGGCATTGTATGAGCTGCTGACACAGCTGGATACCCAGCATCAGTTATGGAACAGGGAACAGCAGCTTCTGGCGCAGGGAGAGGAAACCAGATCACGGGAATATGCACAGATTTATACAATCGTGATGCAACTTCTGGAAAAATATAATCTATTACTGGGGGAGGAGCCATTGCAGATCCGGGATTTTACCGAAGTGCTGGAGGCGGGACTTTCCGCTGCAGACGTGGCTGTGATTCCACCGGGCTATGACAGTGTTACGATAGGAGATATCGAACGTACACGATTAAATCATATCAGGATTTTATTTTTTATCGGTGTGAACGACGGTATTATTCCGAAAGCGGCAAATGCCGGAGGAATTATTTCCGAATACGAAAGAGAACTTCTGGCAGAAAAAGTGGAGTTAGCACCGGGGGCAAGGGAGCAGGCATTTATTCAGCGCTTTTATCTGTACCGCAATCTTACCAAACCTTCAGAAAAATTATATGTCAGTTATGCAAAGGTTGACAGTGAGGGAAAAGCCATCCGTCCTTCTTATCTGACCGGAGTTTTGAGGAAACTGTTTCCGACACTGAAATTGCAGGAACCGGAGCATATGGAGGCGCATACAGATTTTTATACCCAAGAGGCTGCCGAAGATTATCTCGTCTTCGGACCGCACGAAGAAGCCTGGTATGCGCTTGCCCGCTGGTTCCTGCAGGAGAATGATATGCAAAAGCAGGAGAAAATCCGTAAACTTCTGCATGCGCCGTATACACGGTATGAGGGAGAGCCAATCAGCCGGGCGGTTGCACTTGCACTGTACGGAAGACATCCGTACGGAAGTATTACGCGGCTGGAACGGTTTGCTGCCTGTGCATATGCACATTTTCTGCAATACGGTTTAAAACTCGCGGAGCGTGAAACCAGCACCTTTGAGAGTGTGGATATGGGAAATATCTATCATACGGCCTTAGAACGCTACAGCCGGAAGCTGGAACAATCGGAATATGACTGGTTTGTAGTGCCGGATGCCGTGCGCCGGCAGATGGCAGAGAATGCCATGCAGGAGGCAATTGCCGGGTATCCGGGTATGGCGGTCTGCGATACGGCAGAAAATGCCTATCAGAGAAAACGGATGCTTGCTATTTTTGACCAGACGGTCTGGGCATTGACCAGACAGGTGCGTGCGGGGCAGTTTGTACCGGAAAAATTTGAGGTGACATTTGACGAACTGGAGGGAAAGGAAAGTCTCGAGTACCGGTTATCGCATGATGTGACCATGCGGTTGGAAGGACGTATTGACCGTCTGGATACCTTTGAAGATGAAAATAAAATTTCGATTAAAGTAATAGACTATAAATCCGGAAATACAAAGTTCGATCTGATCCGTGTGTACCGCGGACTGCAGCTGCAGCTGGTGGTTTATATGGATGCGGCGATGGAAATGCTGCGGGGACAGCATCCGAAAAAAGAAATCCTTCCCGGGGGAATTCTCTATTATCACATTGATGATCCGGTACTCGAATCGGATACTCCATTGTCAGACGAAGAGGCCGAGCAGGCGCTGCTTTTCGCACTGCGTCCGGATGGACTGGTGAATTCCGGAGAGGAAATCTATCGTGCCATGGATCAGAATTTTGAGGGAAAATCGCAGATGATCCCCGTGGAAATCAAGAAAAACGGTGAAATTTCCACAGCGCGTTCAAAAGTGGCATCGACGGAAGAGTTTGCGGTGATTACCCGCTATGTAGAGCACGAGATCCGGCAGTGTGGAGAGGCCATCTATGCGGGAAATATTGCGGTGAATCCTTACCGGAGTGATATAGAAACCAGCTGTACCTATTGTCCTTATGGTTCGGTGTGCGGGATGGATGCAAAAATTCCGGGATATGAATACCGGCAGTTTGCATCCATGAAAAAAGAAGAAGTGCTTGACCAGATGCAGACAGAGCTTGCCAGAAACAGGGGAAAGGAGGAGCGATCAGATGAAATGGACGAAGGAACAGCAGGACGTCATTGATTTTAGAAACCGGGATATTCTCGTCTCGGCGGCAGCGGGATCGGGAAAAACAGCGGTGCTTGTGGCACGTATTATCCAAAGAATTCTTGATCCGCAGAATCCGGTTGATATCGACCGGCTTTTGGTTGTGACATTTACGAAGGCAGCGGCGGCGGAGATGCGGGAGCGTATCGGGGCTGCCATTGAGGCAGAATGTGAAAAAGATCCCCAAAACACGCATTTGCGCAGACAGTCGGCACTGATTCACAATGCCATGATCACAACGATTGACAGTTTCTGCCTTTTTGTGGTACGGAATCATTTTGAAGAGATCAGTCTGGACCCGAATTTCAGGATTGCAGATGAAGGAGAGATCCGGCTGCTGGAGCAGGACGTGCTGGAGCAGGTGTTTGAAGATAACTATGCGCGGCAGGAAAAGACGTTTCTTTCACTGATCGATGCCTATGCCGGAAAAAGAAACGACCACGGGGTGCGGGAGATGGTGGCAAAGATTTACCGGATGTCTTTGAGCAGTCCGTGGCCGCAGGCGTGGATGAAAAAACTCACCGAACCGTATCAGGTGGAACATGCACAGGAACTGGTGCAGACAGAGATGCTTGAGGATATTGCGGAACATGCCAGGCTTTTGTTGTGTGACATGTGCACACAGATGACACAGGCACTGCAGTTGTGTAATGAGCCGGATGGACCGCAGGCATATGCAAAGACACTGGAAGCGGATCTGACGCAGCTGCAGCAGGCAGAAAATCTGCAGGGATATCTGCAGGTACAGACATTTTTAAATGGTCTGGTCTTTGGAAAATTGTCACCGATCCGCAAATTCTCCGGGGATGTCAAAAAAAAGGAAACGGTCATGGAGATCCGGTCGGATGTGAAAAAAGAAGTGGAAACGCTGCAGAAAAAATATTTTGCGATGGATCTGGAGACACTGCTTTTGCAGCAGAAACGCTTGTGTCCGTTTCTCGAAGAGCTGGTAAGGCTGGCACTTGAATATACACAGGCAATGGAAACGGCAAAACGAAAGAAGAGAATTGTTGACTTTGCCGATATTGAGCATTTTGCTCTGCGGATTCTCGTGGACGAAAAAACAAAGCAGTCACGGCATACCGCAGAAGAATTCCGCAGACATTTTGCAGAAATCATGATTGATGAGTATCAGGACAGCAACCAGGTACAGGAAGAGATCATGCGTGCGATTTCCATGGAGCCGGAAGGCGGGCATAATCTGTTTATGGTGGGAGATGTCAAGCAGAGCATCTATCGGTTCCGGCTTGCACGCCCCGAACTTTTTATGGATAAATATGCATCTTTTTCAACGGAAGAGAGTCTGCAGCAGAGAATTGATCTGCATATGAATTTTCGAAGCCGTGCACAGGTGCTTGATTTCTGTAATGATATCTTCTACAAAATTATGAGTCCGGATCTGGGACGGGTTGCGTATGACCGGGATGCAGCATTGTATTGCGGGGCAAAAAATTATGATGAGAATGCTAAAGGATTTAAACCGGAGCTTTTGCTTTTGGATGAAAAGGACGAATTGCTTTCAGAGACAAAGAATCTGACAAAAGGACAGATGGAAGCGCATATGATTGCCACGCGTATTGCGGATATGAAGCAGCACATGCAGGTGACGGATAAGGAGAGTGGACAGCTTCGGCCGCTGCGCTATTCCGATATTGTCATCCTGCTTCGAAGTTTAAAAGACTACGGAACGGATTTTGTGCAGGTTCTGCAGGGAGCGGGGATACCGGCATATGTGGAGTCTTCGACCGGATATTTTTCGGCATCGGAAGTACAGACGGTGCTGGCAATGCTGCGGATTCTGGATAATCCCTATCAGGATATTCCGATGGCGGCGGTTCTTCGGTCTCCCCTGGTGGGACTGGATGAGGAAGAGATGGCACAGATTCGTGTGGAAAATCCGGAGTGTTCGTTTGCGGAAGCTGCAATGCATGCCATGCAGGATGCCACGGAGGGCGCACTTTATGACTTTTACCGGATGTATCGTAAGCTGCGGGAAAAACAGGATCTGCCGATCCATGAACTGATTCAGAAGATTCTGCAACTTAGCGGATATGGAAATTATGCGGCGGCACTGCCAGCAGGGGAGCGCCGTGCGGCAAATCTTGCAATGCTGGTGGAAAAAGCGGTTGATTACGAGAAAACAAGCTACCGGGGATTGTTTCATTTTCTGCGTTATATCGATAAGCTTCAGAAATATGAAGTGGATTTCGGGGAGGCAGATACCACAGGAGAAAATGCCAATGTTGTCCGCGTGATGACCATTCATAAGAGTAAGGGACTGGAGTTTCCGGTCGTTTTTGTGTCCGGTCTGGGAAGAAAAATGAATCAGATGGATGCCAGTGACCGGCTGGTGGTACATCCGGATTTAGGCCTTGGAATCTGTGAGATTTCCGGGCAGCCCAGAGTGAAAAAAAACAGTGTGTTCCGGTCGGAGATTGCAGACCGGATCCGCAGGGAGAATCTCGGAGAGGAACTGCGCATATTGTATGTGGCACTGACGAGGGCAAAAGAAAAACTGGTTTTGACCGGAATGATCAAAGATGCCCAAAAAACGTTTTCCGGATATACCGGAAATGTACTTCCGGGGAAGCCGGTCAGTTACCGGCAGAGGGTCCGGGCAGGCAGTTATCTGGACTGGATTCTTCCAGCCATGCTTTCTTATCCGCAGAAATATACGCTCGATGTGGTTCCACCGGAAAAAATTGTATGGGAAGAGGTGGAACAGGCGGCAGACAGCAGGGAAAATTATGAGGAACTTCTGCAGCATATCGATCATGCGAAACCGGAACTGCTTCAGCAGTATGACCAGTGGTTTTCCTACCGTTACCCATATCAGAGTGAGGCCGGCAAAAAAAGTAAATATTCGGTTTCGGAACTGAAGCATGCATCGCTTGTCTTACAGTATGACAGGTCCGAGGGAGAAGCCGTGGTGCCTGATTTTCTGCAGGAAGACCGTGAAGTGTATGTTCCGGACTTCGCAAGAGAAGAGGACAGAGAGTATCCGGCAGCTGAAAACGTAAATCAGGGTGCTATGCGGGGAACCGCGGTGCACCGGGTGATGGAATGTCTGGATTTTGCTGCGATTGCAGATATAGATACCTCTGATGCGGGAGCAGTTTCTGCATTTGTGAAACAGGAACTGGACCGGATGCTTGCAAACGGACAACTGCCGGGGGAATGGTATGCGCTTGTTATTCCGGAAATGATCGAAGCGTTTGTGGAAAGTCCGATTGCTCCCCGGATGGCAGCAGCAGCTGTGCGTGGGGATCTGTACCGGGAGAGACCGTTTGTGATGCAGCATCAGATGGAGGCATCCGGCGGGACGGTGCTGGTACAGGGAATCATAGATGTTTTCTGGATGGAAAATGATAAAATTATTTTGCTGGATTACAAGACGGACCGGGTAAAACAGGCGCAGGAACTTTTGATGCGCTATCAGACACAGCTTCAGCTGTATGCAGATGCATTAAGCCGTGTATTTTCTACGGATACAAAAAAAATGGTGGCGGAAGAAAAACTCATCTATTCGTTTCACCTGAAGGAGGTTGTCACATTATGAGTCGAATTGTACTTGCCTCTGCGTCACCGCGGAGAAAAGAGCTGCTCGAACAGATCGGACTGGAATTTGAAATTTGTCCGGCGAAGGGAGAAGAAGTCATTACTGCTGGTTCTGTGGATGGGGCAGTGTTAGAACTTTCCAGTCAGAAAGCGGAAGAAGTGGCCGCAGGAATTCTTTCCTACAATGAAATCCATCCGGAGCTGGTTACGCCGCAGGACATTCTGGTGATCGGGGCCGATACGGTGGTTGCCTGTGATGGAAATATTCTCGGGAAACCGCGGGATGAAGCGGATGCAGCCCATATGCTTTCGATGCTGTCCGGACATACCCACAGCGTATACACGGGAGTAACGCTTGTTTTTATTGATAAAAACGGCAGAACCGGGGAAACTTCATTTTATGAGAAAACAGATGTCTGCATGTATCCTTTGGATGACGCGGAAATCCGGCGCTATATTGCCGGCGGAGAGCCGATGGATAAGGCGGGAAGCTATGGAATTCAGGGACAGGCAGCTGCTTTTGTGAAGGAAATCCATGGTGATTATAACAATGTGGTGGGACTTCCGGTGGGGCGGTTATATCAGGAACTGAAAAAACTGGGAGTCATGGAGTGGAATTAAGGGATTGTCACAGAGAAATTCCTTCGTTATAATAATAGAAAGTGATTCACAGGGAGGAAAAAGGTATGAACGAATACGATGAGGAGATTTTACATTATTTTCTGGAACACCAAACACAACTTTTCCCGGAGGCGGTAGCGGAAAGCCCGGAGGAAGCAGAAGAGTTTCTGGAGGACTGCATGGCGGTTGTCTGTAAAAATATAAAAGAAGTGCGGGATTATTTTGATGACGCGGGGATGGATGTCGCCGGAATGAGTGAGGAAGAACTGTTAGAGGCGAGTGAGGTTTTTGCAATTCCCGATGGTCGTTTTCTTGTCGTAGAAGGATAAAACGGTATGAAAAAAAAGAGATGGAAACTGGCGGGGATTTTTCTTATGGCAGCGCTTACGGTACCGTCACTCGGAGGCTGTAAGGTTGGAAATACACAGATTCGCCTGTCGTCAGGGCAGCTGAGAAACCATAATGCCATTGTGCGGATCAATGATCATAAATATGATATTAGATATGCAAAACTGTATTTGTGCAATTACCGCAACCTGTATGGCAAAGCGTACGGAACGGATCTCTGGGAATCCTATGATGCGGATTTAGAACAGTATGTCAAGGATGTGACGATTCAGGAACTGACACATATTGCATGTATGGATATTCTGGCAGAAAATCAGGACATGCATCTGAGTGAGCAGGAAAAGAAACAGGTAGCACGTGCGGCAAAAGAATATTACCAGTCACTTACGGAGGAAGAAAAAACGTTCATCGGTCTGTATGAGAGAGAGATCCGTACAGCATATGAAGAGTATGCACTGGCAGAAAAGCTGTATCATGCGCTGACACAGGGAACCGATGAGGAGATCAGTGATGATGAAGCGAGAGTGGTCCGGGTACAACAGATCTATGTAAAAGAAAAAGAAGCACTGCGTGCGGTGCAGGAAAATCTTGCATCAGGAGATGATTTTGCCTCAGTTGCGAGTGCTTACAATCAGTCGAGGGAGTTTGAGCGCACCATTGCGCGTGGAGTTTATCCACAGGATATGGAAGAGATTGTTTTTAATCTCGATGACGGAGCGTGTTCCGATGTGATTGCGGCAGATGACGGGTATTATATCATCCGCTGTCTGAACAAATTCGAAAAAGATCTGACGGAGGAAAACAAGGAAAAAATCCGTGTAAAGAAAAAAAAAGAACGATTTGAAAACGAGTACCAGACGTTTGTGAAGAATTCCACGTTTTGCTTAAATGATAATCTGTGGGACGATGTGACGTTAAAAGATGTGTCCGGCATCGGGACGGATTCTTTTTTCAGCACATATGAGAAATATTTTACAACAGGAGAAAATACAGGGACAACATGAAATGGGAATTTGATATTTTATATGCACTGCAGAAGATTCATCAGCCGGTTCTTGACCATATCATGACAGGACTCTCCACGATAGGAAATGCCGGTATTTTCTGGATTGTACTTGGCCTTGCGCTTTGTATTCCGAAGAAATACCGCAAAATTGGAATCCAGATGGTGATATCCATGGCAATTACGTTTATCATTGGAAATCTGATCCTGAAAAATCTGATCGCAAGACCAAGACCCTGCTGGCTGGATACACAGATTGCCCTGCTCATAAAAAGCCCAAAGGATTATTCCTTTCCGTCCGGGCATTCCATGAACGGATTTGCTGCATCCATCGCACTTTTATGTAATGATAAAAAGCTTGGAATTCCGGCAGTGATTTTAGCATCACTGATTGCGTTTTCCAGACTGTATCACTTTGTTCATTTTCCGACCGATGTAATGGTGGGAATTTTAATCGGTACGACCGTGGCAATTCTGGTGCATGCGGGGTATCTGAGATGGAGCCGCAGACATTTTTCGTAATTTTTAATATCTTTTAATATCTATAGAAGCAAAAAACTCCGAAGCATACAGCTTCGGAGTTTTTCATACCATTTTTTATTTGGTTAACAGTAACATGATATCGTTGCTTCGCTTTACGAACTTTGTCATAGCCTCTGCGGACAATGGTTGGTTGGAAAGCATGGCCAGATCATAGAGCTGTTCTGCAAACATGCCGGAATGTTCGGAATCTTTGTGTTCGAACAGATATTTTACCAGAGCGTTGTTTGCATTTAAAGTCAGAGTCTGGTCTGCTGCAAACATATTCGGGTCCATACCGCCCATACCGCCGGCTGCGTACATCTTCATCATATCCTGCATACGTCTGCCCTGTTCGGAGAGTGTGAGGATAGAGGCAACATCCGCATCCTTTAAGCTTTCTACTTTTACCGTAAGCTTATCGTTGTTCAGTGTCTTTTTGAACAGATCGGAAAGGGTATTGGTTTCCTCGGTCAGATCTGCTGCATCATCGGATTTTAAGGCATCTGTGACATCTGCATCAATACGCTTGAACTGATAGTGCTCGTTGCGCTGCTCTAACTGTGTGATGAAGGAAGTATCGATGTTGTGATCGAGGATTACGGCATTCATGCCCTGTTCCTTGAACATCTTGATGTATTGTCCCTGCTGAGCCTTGTCTGTTACATAGTAGATCGTGCTGCGTTCCGGCTCTTTTTCTTCCTCTTTTGCATCGTCTGACTTGGATTCTTCCGTCTTTGCATCTTCGGTCGTCTTTTCGTCGTCTTTCTTTTCGTCCTCAACAGGAACGAGAAGTTCCGGAAGTGTCTGATACTTGTCATTGATATCCTTAAAGAGGATATAATCATTCATCTTGTCACAGAACTTTGTATCTTTTAAGCAGCCGTATTTGATAAACGGGCTGATATCATCCCAGTATTTTTCGTAGTTTTCTTTCTCTGTCTTGCACATGCCGATGAGCTTGTCAGCCACTTTCTTGGTAATGTACTCGGAAATTTTCTTGACAAAACCGTCATTCTGCAGCGCAGAACGTGATACGTTCAGAGGCAGATCCGGACAGTCGATAACGCCTTTTAAGAGCATTAAGAATTCCGGAATGACTTCTTTGATATTATCTGCGATAAATACCTGATTGTTGTAAAGTTTGATGGTTCCTTCAATGGAATCATACTCGGTATTGATCTTCGGGAAATAGAGGATACCTTTTAAATTGAACGGATAATCCATATTCAGATGGATCCAGAACAGAGGCTCCTTGTAATCCATAAATACCTTGCGGTAAAATTCCTTGTAATCCTCATCGGTACATTCACTTGGATTTTTGGCCCAGAGAGGATTGGTATCGTTGAGTGGTACCGGACGTTTTACAATCTTTACCTTGTCCTTGGCCGGAGAAACTTCTACGATTTCTTTTTCGCCCTTGTCGTTTTCTTTTTCCTCAGTCTTGGCCTCTTCGTGGATTTCTTCAATTACTTTATCGGTATCTTTTACATCTTCCTTGTCGATCGTTTCATATTCTTCCGGGGCATTGGCCTTGGAAAGATAGATCTCGGTTGGCATGAAAGAACAGTATTTTTCAATGACTTCTCTTGCACGGTATTCGTTGGCAAATTCTAGACAGTCCTCATTTAAGAACAGTGTGATTTCTGTACCAACGGTTGTTTTGTCGCCGTCTTTCATATCAAATTCGGTACCGCCATCGCAGGACCAGTGAACAGCAGAAGCACCTTCTTTATAAGAAAGGGTATCGATCGTTACTTCATCTGCAACCATAAATGCGGAGTAAAAACCAAGTCCGAAATGACCGATAATCTGATCGTCATTGGATTTATCTTTGTATTTCTCGATGAAATCCGTTGCACCGGAAAATGCAATCTGGTTGATATATTCTTCTACTTCATCGGCAGTCATTCCAAGACCGTTATCGATAAATGTTAAGGTTTTTTCTTCCGGGTTTACGATGACCTGAATCTTTGCTTTATAATCAGCAGGAAGGGAATATTCTCCCATCATGTCCAGTTTCTTTAATTTGGTAATCGCATCGCAACCGTTGGAAATCAGCTCACGATAGAAGATATCATGATCTGAATATAACCATTTCTTGATAATCGGAAACAGGTTGTCGCTGTCGATGGATAATGATCCGTGTTTATTTGCCATATGTTATACATCTCCTTTGTTTTCATTCACAAATGTTCGCTAATGAAAATGATAAAACCAGTTTTGTAAAAAGTCAATAGAAAATCAGCACTCTTTTTGAATGAGTGCTAACAATGAACGCGAAAATGCCGGAAAATAGCGTGTTGGTGCATTTCTAAAAACTTTCTAAACTGTAGACACTTCTTTTAAATCATGTTACTATTTATGCAGAACAGGTGATCGCGAAACTCTTTCCCGATCGCTTATTTAATGCAAAATAAGAAAAGGAGTATTACATATGTTAAAAGAAGGCGTAAAAGGAACACAGGAAATTATGGTAACAGAGGAAAACACCGCAAAAGTTATGGGAAGCGGTGCCCTGGATGTATTTGCAACCCCTGCAATGATCGCATTGATGGAAAAGACTGCATGGGAGAGTGTACAGCCGTATTTAGAGGAGGGAAGCGGAACGGTAGGAACGTTAATGAATGTAAAACATGTGGCAGCTTCCCCGGTGGGCATGAAAATTACCTGTGAAACCGAACTGACGAAAGTAGATGGCAGAGCACTGACGTTTTCTGTAAAAGCTTTTGATGAGGCAGGACTGATCGGAGAGGGCGAGCATGAGCGTTTTATCGTATATAATGAGAAATTCCAGGCAAAAGCAGATGCAAAGCTGGCAAAATAATGTTATACGATAAAGATATCCGTGAACCTCTGGCATTTTATCTGGAAGAACTTTACGGGAAAAACAGAATCCTTGAGGAACAGGTGATGGGGCAGTCACGGGCGGATCTGGTCATGGTGGTACACGATGCCCTCTACGGAATTGAGATCAAGAGTGATGCGGACAGTTATGCACGGCTGGATCGCCAGGTGAAAGATTACAACTTATATTATGACTATGATCTGGCCGTGGTCGGAACCCGGCATGCGGCACATATTAAGGAACATGTCCCGGAATGGTGGGGGATCATTACGGTGGAACAGGTAGGGGATCAGGTTGATTTTTATATGCTGCGGGAGCCGCAGAGTAACCCACAGATGGACTGGAACTGTAAAATAGAGATTTTGTGGCGGCCGGAACTGGCGCATATCCAGGAACTGAACGCGATGCATGCATATAAGCAGAAAAGCAAGCGGTTTGTGGCCGATAAAATTGTCGAGACAGTTCCGAAAGAAACGCTGGCAGTCCAGCTCTCGGAAGAACTGTTCGAGCGCGATTATACAAAAATCTGGGAGACGATCCAGAACTTTCGAAAGGAAAACGGACAAAAACCGCGTCGGAGACGAAGAAGACGGAAAACAAAAAAACAGGCGTAAAGCGGGCAGAAACAGGAAAAGAATATGTCGTCAAATGTCGAAAAACGGATGACGCTCTCTGAAATTGGTGGTATAATAGTACCAGATACGGGGAAGGAAAAAGAACAGGGGTGCGACTATGAAGATAGCAGTATTTGCGACAGGATGGAACGGTGAGTACCTGCGGGATATGTATCACGGTCTGGAAAATTCACAGAAAGAATTTCATGACTCCATACATCTGTATGCAAGTTTTGGAAGACTGGGATCGGGAGACAGTTTTAATAAGTCAGAGTTTGATTTTTTTGAATTGGCAGATATGTCGGAGTACGATGGATTTTTGTATCCGAGTACCACAGTCAAAGAAGGGGATGTCAAGCAGCGGTTGCTCGAACGGATCATAGAAAGTAAAAAGCCTTGTGTATCTCTGGAAGAGGAGATTCCCGGGCTTTCTTTTGTCGGAATCAATCAGAGCAAAGCCATGCGGCAGATCGTGCGGCATCTGGCCGGGGTTCATGGAATCCGGACATTTGGTTTTATTAACGGGATGAAAGATACCTATGAGGCGCAGATGCGTCAACAGGGGGTAGAGTCCAAAATTCGGGAACTGGGGCTTTGTCTTATGCCGGAATGGGTGGATTATGGAAATTATGAGTACCGCTCCGGGGAAACATATGCCAGAAAAATGATTGCAGCATATGAGGCAGGGGAGGAACTCCCACAGGCGGTTATCAGCGCAAATGATCTGATGGCGGCAGCTTTTTTGCAGACCATAAAAGGAACTGCGCTCGAGGGAAAGATACCAATCACAGGGTTTGACCGGTATTTTGACGGGGAATGTTTCAGCCCGACGATGACAACCATTGAACGGCCGAGAGACCAGGTGGCATATGAAGCTGTCAGGCTTCTGCACGAACTGCATGAAAAGGCAGATGGAAAGCTGGTACACAGGGAACTTTCCTACCGGTTTTTTATCGGGAATACCTGTGGCTGCACAAAGCATGTCCCATTTGATACGGAATCGTTCCGTAACCGGATTTTCTGGAAAAATCTGCAGGAATATGACGCAAAATCCAAACTCGATTCCATGCAGGAATGGGTAACCAGCCGGATCTCTTTAGAAGAGATCATGGATGCGACGGGGAGATTCTTAGATCTGGTCGGGGCAGGAAGAGGGCAGATCTTTTTGACGGATGATCTGTTTTCCCAGGAAGCCAAAAGTTATCGAAGCTGTAAGAGAGAAGTACTTAACTGGTGCAATGAAAAGAACCGGACAGAAGAAGGCGGGGTACAGGTGTTTATGCCACTGCATTATCAGCTGCACCGGATGGGATACTGTATGGTGGCTGGTGTGGATGAGATGTTTAGGACAGGAATTCTGGAAACCTTTTTCCGCAATATCTGTTATGCACTGGAAAATTATATCCAGCGGAAGCAGTATCAGGAAGTAAATCTGAAACTGCAGAAGTTGTACCGGATCGATCAGCTGACGGGAATTTATAACCGTTTTGGAATGGAAGATCTGGGACAGAAGTTTTATGAGAAAAATTGTGAGTATCATGTCAATACAAAGTTTATATTCTGCGACATCAACCGCTTAAAATACATCAACGATACGTATGGACATAAAGCCGGTGACTGGGTCATCCGAAAGACGGGGGAAGCGCTTGGAAGGCTTACCGCGGAAGACAGTCTGCCATTTCGGTTTGGCGGTGATGAATTTTTACTGCTGACGAGAGAAGAGTCCGGGATCACCGCGGAATCCATCCGGCAGAGCATTGCCGTGGTATGTGGGGAGGAAACCTCTCCGATCCGGGAATCTTTAGAGGTCAGTATCGGTGTGATTCTTGCCCCGTGGGACAGTGAATATAATATGGATGTATATCTGAATCAGGCAGATGAGGCAATGTATGAAGAAAAGAAAATGTATCATGAAAAATATGGAGACCGGCGCAGAAGATAAAAATCAACAGACTGCCATCTATGTGATGACGCATAAGGCATTTACGCCGCCACCGGACCCGTTGTATATTCCACTTCATGTGGGACGAGCGGCGGCTTCGTCATACAGCAGGGATGAGAAATCGTCCCCGCTGTCTTTTTGTGTGGGAGATAATACCGGAGATCACATTTCCGAAAAAAACTGTTATTACAGTGAACTGACGGGAATGTACTGGGTATGGAAAAACTCCCATGCAAAGGTAGTTGGTACCTGCCATTACCGCCGGTATCTTCTGAATGAGCAGGGAAAATTGTTTACAGAGGCACAGATTCTATCTCTGCTGCAGCAGTATGATGTGATCACAACGAAAGAACTGCAGCTGAATTTTTCTTATTATGATGGATTTGCTTCTCACCACAAGATTTTATATCTGGACGAAACAGCCCGTGTGATACAGGAGATTTATCCGGATTATGCGGCGGATTTTCAGCAGCTGGTGCAGCAAAAGCACACCTATTTCGGAAATATGCTGATTGCAAAAAAAGAAGTTTATGATGTTTATATGGAATGGCTGTTTTCTATTTTATTTGAAGTGGATCGGCGCGTGAAAGTGGAAGAAGAGGATTCTTATCACCGGAGAATTTTCGGATTCATTTCGGAGTTTTTACAGTATGTCTGGATCAGGCACAACAGGCTGCGGGTGTATGCGTGTATGGTAGGCATGCTGGGAGAAAAAGCAGAGATTGCAGAAGTCCGGTGCCGGCTGGCGGAATATTTTGACCGGGCAGATGTGGATGGAGCAAAGGCATATTTTTTGCAGGCAAAAAAAGAACGGCCGGATCTTCTGATGGAAGCATCGGATATCACCGGAGAACTTCATCTGTGTATGGAAGTGATTGCCATAGCAGGCTTAGAGCAGCAGGCATACGGTAAAAATCTTCTGACCCGTGTGCGTGGATTCCGGAATCTGATGCAGTACTGCAATAACCTGAACCGGTATGTACTGCAGAAAAAACAGGAGATCCCGGATGCCGGTCTGCAGGAGTGGGAAGAAGAAAATGAGGTAACTCCGGTTGCCAGACAGGTCGCAGAACAGGTGATGCATGCGTCTGAGGCGGAGGCATCTGTGGTACACCGGCTGCAAAATCAATTAACAAAATAAAAAAACATCAATAAAATTGCTTAAATTTAATCATTTCCAAATGGGAGATTATGTGTTAAAATTACTCATTGAAATTGATAATATTTAATATTGGAAAAGAGGAAACATCATGAAAAATTTTGACAAGTATGAAAGACAGTATTTTCTTCCTCCAGTCTGCGAATACGACTGGGCCAAAAAAGATTACATAGAGAAAGCACCAATCTGGTGTTCCGTGGACCTGCGTGACGGTAACCAGGCACTGATCGAGCCGATGAGCCTTGACGAGAAGCTGGAGTTTTTCCAGATGCTCGTGGATATCGGATTTAAGGAAATTGAAGTTGGATTCCCGGCAGCATCAGAAACAGAGTTTATTTTTATGCGTACGCTGATTGAGCGGGATATGATTCCGGATGATGTGACCGTTCAGGTGCTGACACAGGCGCGTGAGCATATCATTAAAAAAACATTTGAGGCAGTCAAAGGGGCTCCGCATGCAGTTATTCATCTGTACAATTCCACTTCTGTGGCACAGCGGGAGCAGGTGTTTAAAAAAGACAAAGAGCATATCATGCAGCTGGCTGTGGATGGTGCAAAGCTGTTAAAGAGACTTGCCAGTGAGACAGAGGGAGATTTCTCTTTTGAGTACAGTCCGGAAAGTTTCCACGGAACCGAAGTGGATTACGCAGTAGATGTCTGCAATGCCGTTCTGGATGTATGGGAGCCGGATGCCGCACACAAGGCAATTATCAATATCCCGGCAACTGTTGAGACTGCAATGCCGCATGTTTTTGCAACACAGATCGAATATGTAAGCAAGCATCTGCACCACAGAGAAAATGTGGTACTCAGTCTTCATCCGCACAACGACAGAGGCTGCGGTGTCAGTGATGCTGAACTGGGACTTCTGGCAGGAGCAGACCGTATCGAAGGCACGCTGTTTGGAAACGGAGAGCGTACCGGAAATGTCGATATCATTACGCTTGCCATGAACATGTTTTCTTATGGCATTGACCCGAAACTGGACTTTGCAGATATGCCACGCATCCGTGAGACGTATGAGCGTCTGACGAGAATGCATGTCCATGAGCGTTCTCCGTATGCCGGAGATCTTGTCTTTTCTGCGTTCTCCGGTTCCCATCAGGATGCGATTGCAAAGGGAATGGCCTGGAGAGAAGAAAAGAAATTAAAGACATGGACGGTTCCGTATCTGCCGATCGATCCGATGGATGTGGGAAGAACTTACGATGCCGATGTTATCCGTATCAACAGCCAGTCCGGAAAGGGAGGAATCAGTTATATCTTAAAGCAGAATTTCTCCATTTCTCTGCCGCAGGCAATGAAAGAAGAAGTCGGATATGCAGTGAAACAGGTATCGGATGAAGAACACAAGGAACTTTCTCCACAGTGGGTATACGAGATCTTTGAAGAAAACTATATGAACAAAATGCCGTACTTTACAATCGATTCTTGCCATTTCAAGCAGAATGATGGTATTATGGCAGAGACAGAAATTAACTTTGGCGGAAAGAAGACCATCGTCGATGCAAACGGAAACGGTCGTCTGGACGCCGTGAGCAACACAATCAAGCAGTTCTTCGGTATCAGCTACGAACTTTCTACCTATGAAGAACATGCATTGTCCCATGGATCTTCTTCTAAGGCAATCGCCTATGTGGGCATTACCTGTGAAGGAAAGAGTTACTGGGGTGTCGGTATGGATGAGGATATCATCAAAGCGTCCATCCATGCGCTGACGGTTGCTGTAAATAAATTACCGCAGATTGCACAAAACGATGGGGCACAGGATGAACGCCTGACCGCCATGCTTAATTTTATCCAGAACAATTATCAGGATGTAACACTTGAGAGCATGGCAGCGCAGTTCCATCTGTCAGAGCCTTATATCTCCAAATATATCAAGGATAAATCAGGTAAGACATTTGGAGAGCACGTAGCCCATATTCGTATGAAACGTGCCAAGACTCTGCTGAAAAACGGTAATATGACGGTTGAAAATATTGCGGATGTTGTCGGATATCCGAGTGTTGAGCATTTTAACCGTACCTTTAAAAAATGCTTTGACAGGACTCCGTTGCAGTACCGCAATGAGAGCCGCGAGAAAAAATAAAAAGCCGGAGGTGGCGTCGAATGTATGATGTAATTATTATTGGAGCAGGACCGGGGGGGATTTTTTCTGCCTATGAGCTCATGAAGCAGGATGAAAATTTAAAGATTGCAGTGTTTGATGCAGGACGTTCTTTGGAACAGAGACATTGTCCGATTGATGGAGAAAAGGTAAAGAGCTGTATCGGCTGCAAGACCTGTGCAATCATGAACGGATTTGGCGGAGCCGGAGCCTTTTCGGATGGTAAATACAACATTACCAATGATTTCGGCGGTACTTTATATGAATATATCGGCAGACAGAAAGCACTTGAACTGATGAAATATGTGGATACCATCAATATGTCTCACGGTGGAGAGGGAACCAAAATGTACTCCACCGCAGGCACAGATTTAAAAAAAGTGTGTCTGCAGAATAAACTGAAGCTTCTGGATGCATCGGTCCGCCATCTGGGCACGGATGTCAATTATGTTGTGCTGAAAAATCTTTATGACGAGATGAAAGACCACATGGACTTTTTCTTTGACACCCCGGTGGAGAAGATTCAGGTCAAAGAAGATGGATATCTTGTTTCGACAAAAGATGCGGAATATGCGTGCAAAAAATGTATCGTGTCAGTCGGACGGAGCGGAAGCAAGTGGATGGAAACCGTCTGTGAGGATCTGGAAATTCCTACCAAATCCAACCGTGTGGATATCGGTGTGCGTGTAGAACTTCCGGCAGTGATCTTTTCCCATCTGACCGATGAACTTTATGAGAGCAAGATTGTTTACCGTACGGAAAAGTTTGAGGATAATGTCCGTACGTTCTGCATGAATCCATACGGTATCGTGGTAAATGAAAATACCAATGGTATTGTGACGGTAAACGGACACAGCTATGACAGCCCGGATCTTCGCACAGAGAATACGAACTTTGCACTTTTAGTTGCCAAACATTTTTCCGAGCCGTTTAAAGACAGCAATGGATACGGAGAGAGCATTGCGCGGTTATCGAACATGTTAGGCGGTGGTGTGATCGTACAGCGTTTTGGTGATCTGGTGCGCGGACGACGCAGTAATCAGAAACGTATCGAGGAGGGGCTTGTGACACCGACACTTTCCGCAACACCGGGAGATTTAAGTCTGGTTCTTCCGAAGCGAATCTTAGATGGTATCATTGAGATGATCTATGCGCTCGATAAGATTGCACCGGGTACCGCAAACGACGATACCCTGCTGTATGGTGTGGAAGTAAAATTCTATAATATGGAAGTAGAGCTGGATGAGAATCTGCAGAGCCGGTATCCGGGACTTTATATTATCGGAGATGGCAGTGGTGTGACCCATTCACTGTCCCATGCATCTGCCAGTGGTGTTTATGTGGCAAGACACATTTTAGAAAGTGAAGGAAAGGCTATTTGATCACAATATTTACAGCTCTTTATCCGGAGGCAAAGGAACTGATCCGGGCGCTTTCTTTGAAAAAAGATATGACACAGAATCATTTTCAGGTATTTTCGGATGAAAACAATCAAATACAGATTGTCATTACCGGGGCATCCGCCATTGCGGCGGCCACGGCGGTGGCAGAGTGTTCGACCAGAAAAGAACCGGATAGCGGGGATTTTCTGATCAATTATGGGAGCTGTGCCGGCAGGAAAAATAATCCTGTCGGCACTGTTTCGCTTTGTAACAAACTGACGCAAACGGTAGACGGACGTACATTTTATCCCGATATTTTATACCGGCATCCGTTTGAGGAAGCAGAACTATACAGTTTTCCCGCGGTACAGGACCGGGAATCTTTCCAACAGTTTTTGGATAAAGATGCCGGGGCGGGGGACAGGGGAAAAGAGATCCTGGTGGATATGGAGGCTGCTGCAATATATCAGGCAGGAAACTATTACTATGCACCGCACCAGATGCTGTTTCTCAAGGTAGTAACCGATCATGGAACAACACAGGGGCCGCAGAGTGCCGGGAGTGGAGAACATTTTTCACAGATCATGGACCGGGCAGCAGAAGAGGTTTTAACATTTATCCGGCAGCTTCTGACAATGCAGGAAAAAAACAGCAGGCAGGAGAGTATGCAGGAAGCATTTAGAAGCCAGGTAGAAGAACAGGCAAAGCTGTGGCAGGAGGCATTGCATGGTTCTGAAACCATGAAAGCACAGATCCGGCAGATGATTTTGTATCATTCACTCTGCGAAGCAAAAGAAGCATCCGGGAAGCAAACCATGTCCGGATGGTACCGGGAATATGAACAGGCAGGCCGGCTGCCGGCAAAAGACAAACGGGAAGGAAAGAGGATTCTTGAAGAACTTAGAGCACGTGTGTTATAATACACGGTTTTCCCATATTTATGTGGAACGCTGCATCCGCAATCATCCGCGTACGGAACAGATCCTTTTGCGGTTTCCACAGGCACAGATTGTGGAGATTGAACATTACAAGGATGTATTTAACCGGCATGGACAGGACTGTGTCCGGCAACATCAGGCACAGGCTCTCATTCTGGCAGAAAAAACCGATCATTTTTTTTATGAAGGAGCACCGGTCTGTCAGGATTTTGGCAATACCAATTTTTATTACTGTTCCACAATGATGAACTGCATCTATGATTGCAGCTACTGTTATCTGAAAGGCATGTATCCGTCCGGTCACATGGTGCTTTTTGTGAATATCGAAGATTACCTGGAAGAACTTGACCATATTCTGAAGACACAGAATATGTATGTGTGCATTTCTTATGATGCGGATCTGCTTGCCATGGAGGCTGTGACAGGATATGTCAGACTCTGGAGTGCATATGCTGCAAAACATGAAAACTTAAAGCTGGAAATCAGGACAAAATGCGCCAGCCATGCGATGTGGGATCTGCCCTGTCTGTCCAATGTGATCTATGCGTTTACCCTTTCTCCACAGAGGATGATAGATGCGTTTGAGAAAGAAACACCTTCGGCGTTTGCACGTATAGTCTGTGCCGCAGAGGGACTCAAAAAAGGATTTCCGGTGCGCCTGTGCTTTGATCCGATGCTGTATCTGCCGTCTTGGAAGACCGATTATCTGCAATTGCTAAGTCAGATTGACCGTATTTTTGGTGACCGTATGTTGCATGACGGCTGGGAGAAACTGGTTGATGTAAGTGTGGGAACGTTCCGGATTTCACAGGAATATATGAAAAAACTCCGGCGGGTAGAACCTTTTGCACCAGCGGTACAGTATCCTTATGTCAATTGCAACGGGGTATATCAGTATCCACCGGAATTATTAAAGAAAATGGAAAGTTTTATGATCACGGAATTAACACAGAGAATGGACAAGGAGAACATATATCATGAGTAAGGCAGCGATTGTAACCGGTGCCAGTTCCGGAATCGGACTGGCAATCAGCCGGGTACTCTGTGAGAAAGGGTATGAAGTCTACGGATTTGGACGGGATTTTGCAAAAGAACAGACAAGGGAATTTGTAGAGCAGACCGCGGCATTTCATCCGGTAGAAGGCGATTTATTAGAAGAACAGAAATTATGCGATGCGGTGAAAGAGATCACAAAAACGGCAGACATTGAGGTACTTGTCAATGCGGCAGGAGTCGGACATTATGGTCTGCATGAGGAACTGACTCCCAAAAAGATACAGGCCCTGGTCCGTACAAACCTAGAGATTCCCCTGCTTCTGACGAACCGGCTGCTTCGGGTGCTGAAGAAAAATCATGGATATATCATCAATATTTCGTCCGTGACGGCCAAGCAGAGCAGTCCGCATGGCTGTGCCTATGCGGCAACCAAGGCGGGACTGTCCAGCTTCGGAAAGAGTCTGTTTGAGGAAGCACGCAAGTACGGTGTCAAGGTGACAACGATTCATCCGGACATGACAGATACCAATCTGTACCGGGATGCGGATTTTACCTGTGGGGAGGAGCCGGAAAGTTATCTGCTGCCGGATGAAGTGGCAAAGGCGGTTGCCTATGTGCTTGACCAGCGGGAGGGCATGGTTGTGCCAGAGATTACGCTGCGGCCGCAGCTGCACCGCATTGCAAGAAAGTAGGGGAAATATGAGAGTAACAATTGCACAGACACTGCAGCATTATGAGAAGAAAAACCTGCCGAAAGATATTTGTGCCGGAATTATCATTATGGCCGTTTCCATCCCGATTTCCATGGGATATGCGCAGATTGCCGGTCTTCCGGCGGTATACGGTCTGTATGGATCGGTGTTTCCGATCCTGTTGTTTGCACTGTTTTCGACTTCACCACAGTTCATTTTTGGTGTGGATGCAGCTCCGGCGGCACTGATCGGAGGAGCGCTGATTGATCTGCACATAGAAAGCGGTTCAGAAGCAGCACTTAAAGTTGTGCCGGTCCTGACTCTGTTTGTGGCCGTGTGGCTTCTGGCATTTTATCTGATGAAAGCGGGAAAACTCGTGAATTACATATCTGCACCGGTGATGGGCGGTTTTATTACCGGAATCTGCACGACGATTATTCTCATGCAGGTACCGAAACTGTTTGGCGGGACTGCGGGCACTGGAGAACTTTTGGAGCTGGCCGGACATATCGGAAATACACTTGGACAGATCCATGTTCCGTCCCTTATAATGGGTGTGATTGCACTGGTAATTCTGCTGGCGGCAAAGAAACTGATACCAAAATTTCCGATGGCGGTCGTACTGATGGCGGTTGGAGCCCTTATGACAAAGTTTCTTCCGGTCAGGGAGTGGGGCATACAGACATTAAGTGCTGTGCAGACGGGACTTCCGCGGTGGAAGGCGGTGGATCTGTCTGCAGTGCCGCTTAAAGATGCCATAACGATCAGTCTGTCGGTGGCAGTAGTGATTATGGCAGAGACTCTTCTGGCAGAAAATAATTTTGCCCAGAAAAACCGCTACCGGATCAACGACAATCAGGAATTGCTGGCATTTTCCCTTGGAAATTTTGCAGCAGCTCTGACCGGATGCTGTCCGATCAACGGGTCCGTATCAAGGACCGCAATGGGAGAACAGTATCAGGGGAAAACCCAGCTGACAGGAATTGTGGCGGGAATTTCCATGATGATTCTGCTTTTGTGCGGAACAGGATTTATCGGATTTCTTCCGGTTCCGGTGCTTACCGCGATTGTGATCTCCGCATTGCTTGGAGCCACGGAATTTGAACTTGCAGTCCGTTTGTGGAAAGTCAGCCGCACGGAATGTCTGATCTTTTTTGGTGCATTTTTTGGAGTGCTGCTGCTTGGAACCATCAATGGTGTTTTGATCGGCATCATGCTTTCCTTTATCGAGATGATTATCCGTACGGCAAAACCGGCGCGGTGTTTTCTTGGCATACAGACCGGACACAGTCATTTCCGGGATCTGAAAGAGAGCAGTTCCATCCATGCCGTGGAGCATGTGGTCATTTACCGGTTCAGCAGTAATCTGTGTTTTGCCAATGTTTCGGTATTGCAGAAAGATATTGAGGATGCCATCCGCGAGGATACCCGTGCGGTGATTTTAGATGCGGGAGGCATCGGGAGTATTGATATTACGGCGGCAGACTGTCTGGAGCGGCTTTATGGCTCCCTGAAAGAAAAAGGTATCCGGTTTTATATGACGGAACATATTGCGGAGGTGAACGAACAGCTGCGCAGACTCGGACTCGGGTATATGGTGGAGGAAGGCTGCGTGCGCAGAACCATTCATATTGCACTTAAGGATATGGGGATACGTCGTCCGTATCCGCTGGAGGGCGGTGTGGACAATGTTGAAAAAAGCGCCTCCCGGAAGCGGGCAGATAACCGGGTGCAGGAATTTGTCTGGGCATTTGGTTCGGAGGCAGAACAGGAAATGGAAAAACAGATTGCCCGCCAGATTGCGCATCTGACATCGGATAAGGATGTGGAGGAGCTGATTCACGGACGCTGGTCCCATATGGAGGCGCTGGATGAGGATGAATGGCTGGAGCATCTGGAAGAACATTTAAAGGAAATTGTCAATATTTCCGGGAAAGATGAGGAGACACTGGCAAAAAGGCTGGAAGAACACCGGCAGGAAGTACATGACCGGATTGCACAGGAACATCCGGAACTGGCAGAACGTTTCCGGGAACGCAGACATCTGCTGGATGAGCATCTGCGGGAGCGCAGGCCGGAGGTATACGAACTGGTAATCAGACTTCGCGAAAAAAAGGATCAGGCATAATGATATTTTTTGCGGCTTCTGACAAAGAAGGTTACCGTGAGCCCTAACGTGAGAAGTTCTGCTACTGCCACGGCACTCCAGATTCCGTTGATGCCGAGAAGCAGTGGCAGAAGGAGTACAGCAGCCAGCTGGAACACCAGTGTCCGCAGAAAAGAGATTGCAGCAGATATCAGTCCGTTGTTTAATGCCGTAAAAAACGAAGAACCGTAAATATTAAATCCATTGATCAGATAGGCAATGCAGTAAATACGGAAACCGTTTTGGGTCATGGAAAACAGATCCGCATCATATCCGACAAAGATGGCGGCCAGAGGTCTGGCGATCAGCTGCGCCAGAATAAACAGCATGAGTCCCCAGATTCCGATGAGCCGCAGACTTTTTTGGAACAGATTTTTTAATTCGTCATGGTTGCTCGCTCCGTAGTGATAGCTGACAAGCGGCGCACTTCCGATGGAATATCCCAGAAAAATTGCAATAAAAATAAAGTTTACATACATGATCGTTCCAAACGCAGCCACACCGTTTTCTCCGGCAAGATTCATAAGCTGAATATTGTACAGAGAGTTTACAATGGAACTGGAAAGGTTGGTCATCAGTTCGGACGAACCGTTTCCGCAGGCGCGCAGAAAAATTTTCCCGTTAAAGTGTGTGCACCCAAGTTTAAGAAGGCTGGAATTTTTGCGTGCAAAATAAAGGATCGGAAACAGACCGCCGATACATTCGCTGGTGACCGTTGCAAATGCCGCACCGGCCAGACCGATCTGGAAAACGCCTACCAGTAAAAAGTCCAGAACCATATTGGTGACACCCGCGATGACGATGACACCAAGACCAAGTTTTGGTTTTTCTGCGGTGACAAAGAAACTCTGGAATACGTTCTGGAGCATAAAGGCCGGCATGGAGAGCAGCGTAATGCGGGCATAAAGCACACAGTTTGTCAACAGCGCACCGTCGGCACCAAGCCCGCGTGCAATCAGCGGGGAAAAGAGGATGCCGAGCGCGGAGAGGACAATGCCTCCGATCAGCGTGAGGTATACCAGCATGGAAAAATATTCGTTTGCCTGTTTCTTTTTGCCTTCGCCTAATGTCTTTGCAACGATCGCACTGCCTCCGGTACCGATCATGAAGCCTAGAGCGGAGATTGCCATGAGAAACGGCATGATCAGATTGACAGCGGCAAAAGCAGTCTTTCCGACATAATTGGAAACAAAGAGCCCGTCCACTACACCGTAGATGGAAGTAAAGATCATCATGACGATGGAAGGAAGGACGAACCGCAATAATTTTTTGTAAGTGAAATGTTCAGATAATTGTATCTGCATATAAAATCCCCCTGTTGTGTGTAGATAGATAAACATATAGTATAGCCGTATCCCGGATTTTCGTCAAGAAAATTTGATATTTAAGAGGCTTTATGCGATAATTGATGCGGTTGATCTGACCTTACCGGAGTCAGATGCGGACAAAACAATGATAAACAGGAAAAGAGAGAAGCAATCATGATACAGGACATTTATCCAATGAAATTAGACAATGCATTTCAAATGAAAGAACCGGATGCAGACAGCAGGATACTGGCATTTCGTGATCGGACGGTTTATCTGAAAAACGAGGGGGAGATCACATTTCTTAAGTATCACGTGTGGGTGGAATACTGTAAGACACATCACAAAAAAGTGCCCGGACTGGTATATCTGTTTTCCGTGGATGACATATCTTTTTATCTGACAGAGCTTTATGAAGATGTGGAAATTCCGGGATTTATGTATCATAAACTGTTTGCGGTCCGGTCCATGAAACCGAAGGAGCGTGTATTTGCCGCAACAACGGCATGGCATCTGTATGTGTGGTACCGGGATAATCAATTCTGCGGCAGATGCGCACATCCGCTTGTACACAGCCGCACGGAGCGCATGTTGCAGTGTCCGGTCTGTAACAATATGGTTTTTCCGAAGATTGCGCCGGCAGTCATCATCGGACTGACAAATAACGATCAGATCATGATGACAAAGTATGCAGGCAGGGAATACAAACGGTATGCGCTCATTGCCGGGTTTACGGAAATCGGGGAAACCGCGGAAGAAACTGTCCACCGGGAGGTGATGGAAGAAGTCGGGCTGAAAGTGAAAAATATCCGTTATTATAAAAGCCAGCCATGGGGCTTTGACAGTAACCTTCTGATGGGATTTTTCTGCGATCTGGCAGAAGAAGGTGAGATCCGGCTCGAAGAAGAGGAACTGTCACTTGCCGAATGGGTAGATTACCGGGATGTGCCGGATGATCCGGAAGGATTAAGTCTTACTAGGGAGATGATGACCTATTTCCGGAAGCAGCGCGAACAGGGGTTAAATCCCTGACCGGATTTTCTGGGCTTTTTCCAGAAACGATTCCTGTTGTTTTCATAGTATCTATCCTTTACAAATTGTGATATTATTATTTTCGACAAAAATATGTTTATTTTATGAAAAAAGAGAAATTTTTTTACGAGGTAATAAAATGAAAGATCTTACAAAAGGAAAACCTTCCCGATTAATACTCGCTTTTGCGCTTCCGATTTTTCTGGCCAATCTGCTGCAGCTTACATACAGCCTGGTGGATACCCGGATTGTCGGATCGTTTCTGGGGGAAGATGCACTTGCAGCTGTCGGTGCTACAAGTTCACTGAGCAATCTGATCATCGGCTTTCTGATGGGGCTTTCCAACGGGTTTGCCATCATCACTGCACAGCGGTTCGGAGCAAAGGATCTGCGCGGGGTGAAAAAATCGTTTGCCATGTCACTGACACTCGGAATTGCCGTTGCTGCGGGACTGACGGTTCTCGGTCTGCTTTTTCTGCAGCCGATTTTACGCTTTTTAAATGTACCGGAAAATTTAAGGACAATGGCGGGTTCTTATATTGTAATTATTATTGCGGGATTGATTGCAACATTTCTTTATGATGCCTGCGCTGCTGCACTGCGTGCACTCGGAGATACCATTACGCCTTTGGTGATTCTTGCAATCTCTGTCATATTGAACATTGCGGGGGATCTCTTTTTTGTGGTCGTTTTAAAAACGGGGGTAAGGGGAGCCGCGGTTGCCACGGTTTCGGCACAGGCGTTGGCGTTTGTGATCTGCTGGATCTATATGATAAAACGGTATGAACTGCTCCGGTTGTCCAGGGACGATTTCAAAGAGCCACAGCCGCAGATGATCCAAAGCATGCTAAGCGCGGGTCTGTCCATGGGGTTTATGAGTTCCCTGATCAATATCGGTTCCCTGACGCTGCAGACGGCAATCAATAAACTGGGACAGAACATTATCGTTGCACATACCGCAGCCCGCAAAATGTCGGAAATGTTTATGATTATGTTTACGGTATTCGGACAGACGATGGCAACATACTGCGGACAGAATCTTGGAGCAGGACGGATTGACCGGATAAAAAAGGGAATCGGGCTTGCAATTTTATATACCTGTATCTGGTGCAGCTTTACCATTGTTGCAAGTTATACAATCGGAGACTGGCTGGTTTACATGGTAACTGGAAGCAAAAATGCCGAAGTACTGAAGAATGCAACCAATTATCTGAAGTTTGATACGCTGTTTTATTTTGTCACGGCAGTGATATGTGTTGTCCGTAATGCCATGCAGGGGCTGGGAGACCATATTACACCGCTGGTATCAAGTTCACTGGAAATGATCGGCAAAATCGTGATTGCAGCAACACTCGTTCCGTGGTTTGGCTACACAGGTGTAATCGTGGCGGAACCACTCGTATGGTTTATTATGGTCATTCCTCTGCTGATACAGATTTTCCGCATGCCGGTTTTAAAAAATAATATTTTAACCAAATCTTAGGAAGAATTTGCTGGTTTTTCCTTCTAGTGCATGATAATATGGCATACATATATAAATTGTATGAAAATATGCAGGAAGAAGGAGGGATTGTTTGGAAAAGAGAAAAGAAAAAACAAAAGAATCCATACAGGCAGTATTGCCGATTCTGTTCATTGTATTGTTACTGAGTTTTACAGTGGCACCGGTGTCCGCCAGTATTCTGCTGGAATTTATGATCGGTGCGGTGTTTGTAATTATAGGCATGCTGTTTTTTTCCATGGGTGCCGAAATGTCAATGTCTCCTATGGGGGAACGTGTAGGAGGCAGCATGCTTAAAACCAAAAAACTATGGGTGATCCTCCTTCTGGGCTTTTTTCTCGGGGTCATCATTACCATTTCAGAACCGGATCTGCAGGTGCTTGCCGCTCAGGTGCCGTCGGTGCCGAATATGGTGCTGATTCTTTCGGTGGCAGCCGGGGTTGGCGCATTTCTTGTTGTAGCACTGCTTCGTATTTTATTTGGAATAGCGTTAGCCCCGTTATTAGTTGTGTTCTATGGTGTGATATTTGTGATCGCAAGGTTTGTTCCGGATAATTTTCTGGCGGTGGCGTTTGATTCCGGAGGTGTGACGACCGGACCGATGACGGTTCCGTTTATTATGGCACTTGGTGTTGGTATTTCTGCAATCCGAAATGATAAGCATGCGGAAAACGACAGTTTCGGACTGGTTGCACTGTGTTCGATCGGTCCTGTTCTTGCGGTATTGCTCCTGGGACTGGTATATCCTGCCCAGGGAAGTTATGTGGCAGCGGACGTGCCGGAAGCTTTCAATTCTGTGGAACTTGGCCGGCTGTTTTTATCCGAAATTCCCTATTATCTCAAAGAAATTGCAGGTTCCCTGCTTCCAATCGTTTTCTTTTTTGGAATTTTCCAGCTTGTTTCCATTCAACTACATAAAAAGACATTGATTAAAATCTGTGTGGGACTGCTTTACACGTATGTCGGACTGGTACTTTTCCTGACCGGTGCCAATGTCGGATTTATTCCCGCAGGAAACTATCTTGGAACCGTTATGGCATCACTGCCGTGTCCGTGGATTTTGGTCCCGGTCGGAATGGTGATCGGATATTTCATTGTCAAGGCAGAGCCGGCTGTCTATGTCCTGATGAAACAGGTAGAAGAACTGACCGATGGGGAGATTTCCGGAAAAGCGATGCAGATCAGTCTTTCGGTCGGTGTGGCTGCTTCGGTCGGGCTTTCCATGCTGCGGGTGCTTACCGGAATTCCGATTATGTATTTTTTAATTCCGGGCTATGCCATTGCACTGTTTCTGACGTTATTTGTTCCAAAGATCTTTACCGCGATTGCGTTTGACTCCGGAGGCGTGGCATCCGGACCGATGACGGCAACATTCCTGCTGCCACTGGCACAGGGTGCCTGTACGGCGGTAGGAGGCGATGCGGTAAAGGATGCCTTCGGCGTGGTAGCGATGGTTGCCATGACTCCGCTGATTACGCTGCAGGTTCTCGGACTGATCTATAGGATTAAGAGTAATAAAAAGGAAGAAGTGGCAGAACAGCCATTCCTGCAGGCAGAGGATGTGTTTGCCGGATATGCGGATGATGCAATTATAGATTTATAGAAAAACAGGGAAAGAGGAGCGGACAAATGAGTGAGATCTATATGATGGTTACGATCTGCAATCGAAAACAGATGCAGAAATTTGTAAAGTTTTATAAGCAAAATCACGTGGATACCGGAAATATTTCTCTTGCCATGGGAACAGCGGCCAGTGATGTACTGGATTACTTCGGACTGGAGGAGGATGAAAAGGGCATTCATTTTTGTCTGGTCACACGTCCCACCTGGAAAACCGTGAAAAAGGGATTGCAGACGGAACTGAAAATTGATGTGCCCGGGACGGGAATTGTCTTTCTGATACCACTTAGCAGCATTGGAGGAAAACACCAGCTGAAATTTATGCTGGGAGAACAGGAATTTGAGAAAGGGGAGGAGACAACGTTGAAGGAGACAAAACATGAGCTGATCATTGCGATTGCCAATTACGGATACAATACGCAGGTGATGCGTGCGGCAGAAGAAGGCGGAGCTACCGGGGGAACGGTTTTTCACGGGAAAGGTGTCGGTATGAAACGGGCAGAACAGTTTCTTGGGGTATCGCTGGTTTCTGAAAAAGAAATTATACTAATTGTTACGAAAACGGAACAGAAAAATGCGATTATGAAATCCATCATGGAAAAAGCCGGAATCGGGACAAAAGCGGGAACCATTGCGTTTTCTCTTCCGGTTACCAGCACAGCCGGACTTCGGATTATCGAGGATTCCGGAGAATGTGAAGAGATTTAGATCACATTCCACAAATTTATCCGACTAAAATTAGCTAAAAATATAATTGATATAAACATAAAATTATATTAAAATAATTTTATTAAGAATAGAAAATGAGCTAACTTTAATTGAAATGAGCTAAGGGGCGGATAGATATGACAAAAACAAGGAAAACCATAGGCGTGATGGTCGGAGGCATCACAGACGATTTTACACGTTTTTTGTGTAAAGGTCTGAGGGCGGCAGCAAAAGAGCAGGATGTCAACATGGTAGTGCTTCCGGGAAAATTTTTAGACCGTGATTACGCGCAGAACACGGATATTATGTATGAATATCAGTATGATACCCTGTTTTCGAGTGTACAAAAAGGCCGTCTGGACGGGATTATCGTAGCGGCAAACTGTATTGGCTGTTACACGACGAAAGAACGTATGGTTGAATTTATGCATCACTATGATGGAATTCCATGCGTTCTGGTTTCCTCTGATCTGGAAGGATATGTAAATGTCAGTTATGACAATGACCGTGGAATCCGGCAGGGAATCGATTATCTCGTGCAGGATCTGCATTACACAAAAATCGGAATGGTAGGCGGACCGAAGGAAAATTCCGATGCAATGGAGCGCAAAGCTACGTTTGAGAGTGCACTCTGGAAGAACGGTATCTTACCGCAGGAAAAACGGTATGTGGAAGGGGATCTGACGGGAAATGCGCATAGCGCCTATGCCAGACTTCTGGATGACAATCCGGATCTGGAAGCCGTTTTTTGCGTCAATGATGAAACTGCAGCCGGATTTTATGAAGAACTGAAGGCGCGGGGGCTTATGCCGGGAAGGGATATCTCGGTTTTCGGGTATGATGATACGGAGTGGTGTTCCCAGATTTATCCGACACTTTCTTCGGTACGTGCGGATGTGTCAAAACTTGGCAGCAAAGCATGTGAACTGTTATGCCGGATGATGCAGGGAGAAAAAGTCTCTTCTGTGCGCCTTCCGACCGATCTGGTGATCCGGAATTCGTTTTGCCGGGGAAATCAGGAAGAAGTGGATGCGCGCAATGATGTGCTGGAAAAGTACGAGTCCATGAATCACTGGGCCGATGAACTGTTCGGAAAGCAGAAACGGGTAAATTTCGAAATGAAAAACTTTATTTTGAAACTGCTTTGTTTTGAAAAAGGAACCGATCAGAGTTTTGGGGAAATTCTTGCAACAATGGAATGGTTAAAGATACATAATGCATTTTTGTACATCTATGAGGAGCCGGTCATTCATCTGAATCATGAATTATTTCAGATGCCGGAGCAACTGCTGCTGAAAGCCAGGGAACTTCATGGAAATGTAGAAAATATACCCGCCATTCATCAGAAAAAAAAGGCAAAAAATATTTTCCGGTTTTCCAGGCTGGGAATGTCTGACCGGGCATGGATGGTAACGCTTCCTCTGTATGCCAATGAAATGCTGTATGGAATTTTAGTGTGTGATCTGACCGATGAAGTGCTGGAATATGGAGAATTTTTAAGTAATCAGATTTCGGCAGCAGTCAAGATGCTGAATCTTCTGAAAAACAATGAGAATATTCAGAAACAGTTAGAGGAATCTCTGTATGTCTTAAAGGCAAACAATCTGGAACTGGAAACACTTTCAAAGAAAGATCCACTGACCGGGATCTGTAACCGGAGGGGATTTTTCGAATATGCGGAGCCTATGCTGAAAAAAGCAAGAGCAGCGGAAAAAACATTTCTGGTGCTTTATGCGGATATGAACAATCTTAAAATCATCAATGACCGGTACGGACATGAGGAAGGGGATTATTCCCTGCACACCATCGCGGAAATTCTTGCAGAGATTGTCCAAAAGGAGCAGACAGGGGATGGGGTTGTTGCGAGAATCGGCGGGGATGAGTATGCATGTGCACTGATGACGGAAAAGAAAAAAGAACTGTTATTACAGGAGTTATACGATGCATTCACCGTTCGGAATGAACAGAGTGACAAACCGTATAACGTAACGGTTTCCATCGGTGCCTGTGCGTTAGAGCCGGGCGATGAGCACAGTCTTGCGGATGCACTTTCGCTTGCGGACGAGCAGTTGTATGAGGTAAAGAAACTCCGTAAAAAAGATGTCGCAAAAATACCGCTGCAGGCTTAAGCCTCAGCGGTAAGAAAATGTTTTTAACTGTTTTTTGTTTTCGTACATATTCTGATCTGCCCGCTTTTGAAGGGCATCCAGATCCGCATCTGTCCGTGAATCAAAGACAGCATATCCACAGGCAATCTGCAGATGGATGTTTCGGGAGGAGGCGTTGTAAACGGCCTCCTCTTTTCGCAGACAGGAGATCAGATGGCTGATGTCGCAGGTGTTATGGTCGTCAATCAAAACACAGAATTCATCTCCGCCGATGCGGTACAGTTTTCCGTAACGTGAGAAAACTTTCTGGAGAATATGTACGGCATCCGTAATATACTGATCCCCACAGTCATGTCCGAATTTATCATTGTAGTATTTCAGGTTGTTCAGGTCAAATACAAACAACAGAAGATTTGTCAGTTTTTTGCACCGGCTGGTATCTTCGTGGTAAGCATTCCGGTTGTAGCAGCCGGTCAGGAGATCCTTTTCCGCAAGTTCACGGTAGAGAGCCGCGCGACGGCCGGTATCGATTTCCTTTAGGGATACGAATGCGGTGTCGCAGGCAAGGGTTACGATAAAAAGCAGCATGGCGATGCGGCCGACAATTTCGATGTCCTGCGACCCCTGATAATAATTGTACATGTCGGAAAAAAGAGTACCGATCAGAATAATGATCCCTATGGTACAGATCCACAGGGCATGTGTCGTCGTGTGGTGATAAAATTTGTTGCAGATGGTATAGATAAAATATAAAACTGCAAGGCCGATCATGACATGGGTCATCCAGAGTGTCTGCGTCAGGTCACGGATATCCATAAGCTGCAGGAATAAAACAACTGCAATCTCTGCCACATCCAGCCAGACAAAAATCCGGCAAAGATACCGGTCCCTTGCTTTTAAATAATGCCGGACGAACATCATAAAAGGAATGGGCAGCAGCAGAAGAAGCATGCGGGTCACATAGGAATGGAACACCGGGTTCTGTGACAGAAGAATGGAAGAGCTTGTTTCTAGGCAGAACCATGCACCAAGATCCGTTGTAAGAATTCCCAGATACAGCATGGATTTGCTCACATATGCCCAATGATGCACAAACAGCCAGTAGATGAGCATCAGAATGCCAAGTACAACGTTCATAATGCCGAGGAGCATGGGGATCCCTGCTTTTAAAAGTTCATGGCGAAACATATGGACACCATCGCCCTGATAGAAAACCGGATCAGACACCTGTTTGTCCAGGTTGCAGTTGGTGAGTGTGACGAGGATGCTGCGTGTATTTTCCGGGACAGAGACCATTTCACAATTACGTCCGGTTGTATGCAGAATACTGTCCGTTTTGAGGCTGCGCGTATAAAGCAGCTTTCCGTCTACTTCCACAACCACGGTCTGATGCTGGCTGTAAAACATCAGGGTAGAAGCCTTTTTGGTCCATCGGACATCGGAAATCCGGTAAACAGTAGTTGCTTTGGATACCTTAACACGCCGGGACGGGAGCATCTGGATGTGCAGATCCGCGCTGTGGTTGCTGAGACTGTATGAGGTACACTGCCAGCCGAAAACCAGTGCAACAGCTGCAATGATAAGAATAAGCAGATAAAGCGTGCTTGTAGTTTTGTATTTGGTTAAATCAGGTTTTTTCATAACATGTATTCTCCGTAATAAGAGGTTCCTGTAAATTTGCCTAATAATTTCATCATAGCGTAAAACACAGAAAATGACAATCTACTTCCTGGCAAATTTATGTATTTTTATCGGAACTTACAGGGAAAATCTTGACAGCATCCATGGATTGTATAATAATGAACTATATTTAAAATAAGAAAAAGGGAGCTTTCAAAAAGAAGGCTGAGAGTAAGCTGTATTGCTTTGACCTGTAACCTGATTTGGATAATGCCAACGTAGGGAAAATGAAAGTTACCACACACGTGTAAGCATTATACGTGTGTTTTTTTATTTTATACAAGGAAGGGAGAAACCAATGAGAGAATACAAAACGCAGATGGAAGCTGCAAGAAAAGGAATCGTAACAGAAGAATTAAAGAAAGTTGCACAGAAGGAACACTTGCGTGTGGAAGAGTTGATGCCTCTGGTGGCAGCCGGAAAGGTTGCCATTTGCGCAAATAAAAACCATAAATGTCTGGACCCGCAGGGTGTGGGCTCCATGCTCCGGACCAAAATCAATGTCAATCTTGGAGTATCCAGAGACTGGAAAGATTATGATATTGAAATGCAGAAAGTTATGGCAGCGGTGGATATGGGAGCGGACGCAATCATGGACCTGTCTTCCCATGGAGATACTACAGGATTCCGGAGAAAACTGACTTCGGAATGTCCGGCGATGATTGGAACTGTACCGGTATACGATTCTGTGATACACTATCAGAGAGACCTGGCAACACTCACGGCAAAAGATTTTATTGATGTTGTACGTCTGCATGCAGAGGATGGTGTGGATTTTGTTACTCTGCACTGTGGCATTACCAGAAAAACCATCGATCAGATCAAAAACCACAAGCGGAAGATGAACATTGTATCCCGTGGCGGTTCTTTAGTATTTGCGTGGATGACAATGACCGGGGAAGAAAATCCGTTTTATGAATATTATGATGAAATTCTTGACATCTGCCGGGAATATGATGTGACAATCTCACTGGGAGATGCCTGTCGTCCGGGATGTCTTGCAGATGCTTCGGATGTCTGTCAGATTGAAGAACTTGTCCGTCTGGGAGAACTGACAAAACGTGCCTGGGAAAAGGATGTCCAGGTTATGGTGGAAGGGCCGGGACATATGCCGATGGATCAGATTGCTGCAAATATGAAGATCCAGCAGACCATCTGCATGGGTGCACCGTTTTATGTACTGGGACCTCTGGTGACCGATATTGCGCCGGGATATGATCATATCACTTCTGCCATCGGTGGTGCGATCGCTGCTGCCAACGGTGCGGCATTCCTCTGCTATGTGACACCAGCTGAGCATCTGGCACTTCCGAATGTGGATGATGTAAAGCAGGGAATTATGGCATCAAAGATTGCAGCGCACGCAGCAGATATCGCAAAGCATGTACCGGGAGCCATGGAGATGGACAATAAAATGGCAGATGCAAGAAGAGTACTGGACTGGGAAGCACAGTGGGCATGTGCCATGGATCCGGAGACTGCCAAAGCCATCCGTGCGGACCGGGCACCGGAACAGGAGGATACCTGTTCCATGTGCGGTAAATTCTGTGCTGTCCGCAGCATGAATAAAGCATTAAACGGAGAGTATATCGACATCTTATAGGAGGATGTTTTATGACCTTACAGCAGTTGAAATATGTTACGACCGTTGCTCAGACCGGGACAATCAGTGACGCGGCAAAAAAATTATTTATTTCACAGCCGAGTCTGACCAAAGCAGTCAGGGAACTGGAAAAAGAGATGGAGATTACCATCTTTGAACGGACAAACCGCGGAATTGTCATATCCAAAGAGGGTGAGACATTTTTAGGATATGCCAGACAGGTTCTGGAGCAGGCGGCACTGCTGGAGGAAACTTATAAGAAAAAAGCCGGGCGGAAACAGGAGTTTTGTGTTTCCACCCAGCATTATTCGTTTGCAGTCAATGCATTTGTGGAACTGATCGAGCAGTATGGAAGCGAAAAGTATGATTTCTGTCTGCGGGAAACCCAGACGTATGAAATCATAGAGGACGTCGCGCAGATGAAAAGCGAGATCGGAATTCTTTATCTGAACGATTTTAACCGTACCGTACTTGAGAAACTGATCAAGGAACATGACCTTGTGTTTACCGAGCTTTTTGTGGCAAAACCGCATATTTTTGTGAGCACGAAAAATCCGCTTGCGGGCAAAAAGTCTGTGACGATTGAGGAATTAGAGCCATACCCTTATCTTTCTTTTGAACAGGGAGAACACAATTCTTTTTACTTCTCCGAGGAGATATTCAGTACCGTGGACCGGCCGAAAAACATCCGTGTCAGAGACCGGGCAACCCTGTTTAATCTGCTGATTGGTCTGAATGGTTATACAGTCTGCAGCGGGGTGATTGACGAGGAATTAAACGGAGAGAATATTGTCTCGGTTCCGCTGCAGGCGCAGGGAGATATGCATATTGGCATGGTGACCCATAAAAAAGTTCTGCCAAGCCGTCTGGGGGCGATTTATCGGGAGGCATTGGTACGGTATACGCAACAGAAAATATAATTGATAAAAAATATCACAACAGGCTCTTGACGAGAGCCTGTTTTTTCGTGTATTCTTTTCTTGGGTTAGATATAACTAACTTTAGGGAGGGGTGACGGACTTGAGCAGCGAAACATGGGAGATCATACGGAAACTGCGTGGCGATGAAATCGAACTTCAGATAGCATTTCAGTGTGCACCGCTGATCACCGGACTGAAAGAATCGAATCTGTTGAATATCGAAAAACAGGATTACCAGCGGATGAAAGATATTTTTAAAGAAAGTGAACTGACGATTTATCCGCTGGGAATTCATGCGGGGAGGATTACAGTGTTTTTGTATCATCCGGATCGTCTGGAAGCATTTTTTTCCAAAGAAAGCGTGCAGGCATTGTTGCATGAGATTGGCTATACTGACACAAACTTAAAACAGGTATTACCGGTGTTTCGTGCACATTACCAGCAGTATCTGAGGGAAAAGAAAGTTTTTCCGCATGAGATGGGACTGTTGCTTGGATATCCGCCGGAGGATGTAAAAGGATTCATCCGCAATCAGGGGAAAAACTATTTGTATTCGGGGTACTGGAAAGTATACGACAGACCACATGAAAAAATCCGGCTGTTTCAGAAATATGAACATTCCAGAGAAAAACTGATCCAGCTTTTGTCATATGGAATGCGCATTGAAGAGATTATTGCGATTTGCAGCAATACGGAAATCTGGCAGCTGGTTGATTGTGACTGTCAATATGCATCATAACATTATAAAAAGAAAAGGAGAATTTAAAATGAGTAAGATTTCAGTTGTATTTTGGACACAGGGTGGAAACACAGAGAGCATGGCAAATGCCATCGTGGAAGGAATCAAAGAGGCAGGCAAAGAGGCGGAAGCTGTATTTGTCAGCGATATGAACATTGACGAGTTAAAGGGGGAGGGTGTATTTGCATTAGGATGTCCTGCCATGGGAGCCGAAGTACTCGAAGAGAGTGAGATGGAGCCGTTTGTTGCAGACGTGGAAGGATTTGCTTCCGGAAAGAAGATCGGACTGTTTGGTTCCTACGGATGGGGTGACGGCCAGTGGATGCGTGACTGGGAAGCACGTATGAGCGGAGCCGGCGCAACGATCATAGGAGGAGAAGGTGTCATCTGTCAGGAAGCTCCGGATGCAGATGCAATGGAACAGTGCAAGGCACTTGGAATAGCGCTCGCAAACGCTTAATAACAGAAAAATTTTGTGTGCTGGCACCTGATTATTTTAGGGAGAAAAATGTCGGATAAGCTGAAAAAATATTATTTTGTTATTGACAACTTATGCTCGTTAGCATATACTAACTGACGTAAGAGATGGAAATGATTCTCAATAAAGTCGCTTGCACGCGGCGGAAAGCAGGAGGATGTTTTTATGATGCCTTTAACAATGTGCAAAGCAGGAGAAGAGAATGAGATCAAAAAGATCGGTGGAAAAGAAGAAACAAGACGCCATCTTGAGAATCTTGGTTTTGTTGTCGGGGGAAAAGTGGCTGTGATATCTGAAACGGATGGAAACATGATTGTGAATGTGAAAGAAGCGCGTGTTGCTATCGGTAAGGATATGGCAAATAAAATAATGATTTAGAAAGGGAGCAGCGATGAAGACATTAAAAGATGCAAAAGTTGGCGAGACTGTCAAAGCTACAAAACTGACAGGCGAAGGACCTGTAAAACGTCGTATCATGGACATGGGAATTACCAAGGGCGTAGAGATTTATGTCCGTAAAGTAGCCCCGCTCGGAGATCCGGTGGAAGTTACGGTCAGAGGTTATGAACTGTCCCTGCGTAAAGCAGATGCTGAAATGATCCAGGTAGAGTAATTTTTTTACCATAAGGTTAGTAGCGACTTACAAAAACTAGCAAGTGCTTACAGAAACTAGCAATTTCAAATTTTAGCAAGGCTGATAAAACAAAAGTGCGCCAGCACAGAAAAGAGGAGAATTATGGCAGTGAAAATTGCATTGGCAGGAAATCCAAACTGCGGAAAAACGACATTGTTCAATGCATTGACCGGTTCCAATCAGTTTGTTGGTAACTGGCCGGGTGTAACAGTAGAAAAAAAGGAAGGACGTCTGAAGGGGCATAAAGATGTTACCATCATGGATCTTCCGGGTATTTATTCTCTTTCCCCATACACTCTGGAGGAAGTGGTAGCAAGAAATTATCTTGTTGCAGACAGACCGGATGCAATCATCAATATTGTGGACGGTACAAATATTGAGCGTAACTTATATCTTTCTACACAGATCATGGAACTTGGTATCCCGGTAATCATGGCAGTAAACATGATGGATATCGTTGCAAAGAATGGTGATGTGATACATATCGATAAGCTGAGCCAGAAACTGGGCTGCGAAGTTGTTGAGATTTCCGCTCTGAAAGGAACAGGAATTACAAAGGCAGCAGAAAAGGCCGTTGCTCTCGCACAGCAGAAGAAGAAAGTCACACCTGCACATGCGTTCGCATCAGAGGTTGAGGATATCATTGCAAAGGTAGAGGATAAGATCAGCTCGGATATTCCACAGGAACAGAAGCGGTTTTTCGCAATCAAACTTCTGGAAAAAGACGATAAGATTTCTGAACTCTTAAGTCTGATGCCAGATGTATCTGCAGAGATCAGGGAACTTGAGGATCATTTTGATGATGATACCGAGTCAATCATTACCAATGAGCGTTATGTATACATTTCTTCCATCATTGGAGAGTGTCTTACAAAAGCAAAGAAGGGTGAGAAACTTTCCACTTCGGATAAGATTGATCGTTTTGTTACGAACCGTTTTTTTGCACTTCCGATTTTTGCATTGGTTATGTTTATCGTATATTATGTATCTATCACAACAGTTGGTGGATTCCTTACCGACTGGACAAATGATACATTGTTTGGCGAGTGGATTGTTCCGGGAGCAAGAACCTTACTTGAGAACATTCACTGTGCCGGCTGGCTGACAGGACTTGTCGTAGATGGTATCATCTCCGGTGTGGGTGCTGTACTTGGATTCGTACCACAGATGCTGGTACTGTTCATTTTCCTGGCATTCCTTGAGTCCTGTGGATATATGTCACGTATCGCATTTATCATGGACCGTATTTTCCGTAAATTCGGATTATCCGGAAAATCATTCATCCCAATGCTGATTGGTAGTGGATGCGGTGTTCCTGGTGTTATGGCTTCCCGTACGATCGAGAACGACCGTGACCGCAAGATGACAATCATGACAACAACATTCGTACCTTGTGGAGCAAAGCTTCCGATTATTGCTTTGATCGCAGGTGCATTCTTCCATAATTCCGGATGGGTTGCATGGAGTGCTTACTTTGTAGGTGTTGCAGCAATTATCTGTTCCGGTATTATCTTAAAGAAAACAAAGATGTTCGCAGGAGAACCTGCACCATTCGTTATGGAGCTTCCTGCATATCACTGGCCAACCGTTGGAAACGTACTCCGTAGCATGTGGGAGCGTGGATGGTCTTTCATCAAGAAAGCAGGTACAATTATCCTGTTATCAACAATTGTTTTATGGTTCTTAATGAACTTCGGATGGAGCAACGGAACCTTTGGAATGCTTGATTTCGACGGATTAGAGGGTGCTGCTCTTGAGGCTGCCCAGGCAGAATGTGTTCTTGCAAAAGTTGGTTCTGCAATCGCATGGATCTTCGCACCACTTGGCTGGACCAAGGCTGGTAACGGCTGGAAGATGGCAGTTGCTGCTGTATCCGGTCTGATTGCAAAAGAGAACGTTGTAGCTACGTTCGGACAGTTATTCGGTTTCGCAAAAGTTGCAGAAGATGGTTCCGAAATCTGGAAGCCACTGTCTTTGGTTATGACTCCGGTTGCCGCTTATGGTTTCCTGGTGTTCAACCTGTTATGTGCACCATGTTTCGCAGCTATGGGTGCGATCAAGCGTGAGATGAACAACGTGAAGTGGTTCTGGTTTGCGATCGGATATCAGTGTATCTTAGCTTACATTGTTTCCCTGTGTATCTACCAGATCGGTACACTGATCACAGTTGGTACATTCGGTGTTGGTACCGTTGTAGCATTCTTACTGATCATCGGATTTATTTATCTGCTGTTCCGTCCTTATAAGGAGAGTAACACATTAAACTTTGACGCAAAGAAAACTGTGTCAGCAAAATAGAAAAAGAAGAGATGCCAAATGATGCAGAGAGAAATGATTATTCAAAAACTGAAGGAATCAGGCTGTAGGATTACCAAGCAGCGGCTGATGCTGCTGGATATTATCCTTGAGGAAGATTGTTCCTGCTGTAAGGAAATCTATTTCAAGGCATCAAAGGTAGATCCAAAAATCGGCGTTGCAACCGTTTACCGCATGGTAAACGCAATGGAAGATATTGGAGCCATTAAGTGTATGCGCGGATTTCAATTGGCGGGTTCTGAATAGTTGAAAAAGGCGGTTTGTCGGAAGATAGGCCGCTTTTTTTCGTTCATAAGAAATAAAAAGTATACAGGCTTGCAGTTTAAAGCTTCCCATAATATAATGTATTGCGATAGGAAAAATGGGATAAAAGGAGTTCATATATGTTAACACAGTTTTCTAGAACGGAGTTACTGCTCGGAAAAGAAGCGATGGACCGGTTGAAAAATGCCCGTGTGGCAGTGTTTGGAATCGGCGGCGTGGGAGGATACGTCTGTGAAGCACTGGTCCGGACAGGCGTAGGCGCATTCGATCTGATTGACGATGATAAAGTATGTCTGACAAATTTAAACCGTCAGATTATCGCAACAAGAAAGACGGTTGGGAAATATAAAACAGAAGTTATGAAAGAGCGCATGCTCGAAATCAATCCCGATGTGAAAGTGGAGATCCATGACTGTTTTTTTCTGCCGGAAAATGCAAAGGACTTTCCTTTTGAAGAATATGATTATATTGTGGACGCGGTAGATACGGTCACTGCAAAAATTGCGCTGGTGATGAAAGCAAAAGAGATGAACATTCCGATTATCAGCAGTATGGGGGCTGGAAATAAGTTAGATGCAAGCAAATTTGAAGTGGCAGATATTTACAAGACCAGTGTATGTCCATTAGCAAAAGTTATGCGCAGAGAGTTAAAGAAACGGGGCGTAAAGAAATTAAAGGTTGTGTATTCTAAGGAAGAACCGATCAAACCGGTAGAGGATATGGCAATTAGCTGCCGCTCAAACTGTATCTGTCCGCCGGGAGCAAAGCACAAGTGTACGGAGCGCCGGGCAATTCCGGGAAGTGTGGCATTTGTGCCGTCGGTGGTCGGACTGATCATTGCCGGGGAAGTGGTTAAAGATCTCGTCAAAGACTGTTAAAATAGGAAGAAAGAACGACTTGTACTTTCCCTTTTCGTATGTGATACTATAATAGTTGCGTAATATATAGATAGAAAGGGAAAGAATTATGAAAACAAATGGAACCAGAAGAATTGTAACTTTTATGCTGGCACTGGTGCTGGTGTTCACAACGGTATGTGTTGGCACAACAGAAGTTGAGGCAGCAGAGAAGTTTACTACAATTATTGCACCTACACAGACAGAACAGGCGACAGCAGGAACAGAAGTAAAGACACCGTTTTCTCTGACCAAAAGTTATGGATTTGTTGCACAGATCGTGACAGAAGCACCTGTCGATATGACAATTACGGTATACGACAGTGTGGGAAATAAAGCACAGTGGGCTGATAATCCTTATCAGGTATCATCATCTTCTACCAGCTGGGAGTATGAAGAAGGTGTGTATTATTTTGTAGATCCTGTTCCAAATGTGGATGCCGGGGATTACTATTACGGAATTACATTTTCACAGAGTACAAAATATCTTTTATACATGTATCAGTACAATGGTGGCGCAAAGATCAGCAATACCAATGCGATTGTTACCAAAGGGTTTACCAAAAAGCTTTCTGTTACCGGTGCAAAGGTAAAAGCATGGAAAACAAAGAATGCAAAAATTGCAAAAGTAGACAAGAATGGTAAGGTAACCGGTGTCAAGGCTGGGAAAACTACCGTATATGCAGTGACCGAAGATGGACAGAATCTGACCTGTAAGGTAACCGTAAAGGAAAATAAATTTTCATCCGTAAAGTTAAGCAGTAGCGATGTGGATTACAATAAATGTGTGATGGAAGTTTATAAAGCTTCTTTTGATAAGTCTGGAAATCTTGTTATGACAGCTAGAATTGTCAATAATACGACAGACTATATTACCGCATTGAAGGATGTCAACATTGTTGTGAAAGATGCCAGTGGAAAAACGATTGGTACGTATAAAACGAGCAGATACAATATTACCGTTTCTTCTTATTCGACAAAAGATGTTAAGTTCACATTGAAAAAGTCTTCTTTGAAGAAAAAGAAATTTGATTTGCGTAATGCTACGATCACCAGAAAGGGCGGCGCGTATTACTATCGTTAATCATTGAAAAAGAAAAGGCGTCCGGAAAAAACGGACGCCTTTCTCATAGAAAAAGCAGATGACGGGAATCGAACCCGCCTCCCCAGCTTGGGAAGCTGGTATTCTACCGATGAACTACATCTGCGTTTCGTATTTTATTATAGCACATTTTTGAAAAAAGTCATCAGGGGAAAAGGAAAAAATCAAAAAAATCAAAAATAGGTAAAATTGGTTTGCTTTTGTAATTAAATAGTGTTAAACTGAAAGCATAAAAGCCAAAGACGGCGTACCTCAGTGAGGTGCGTCGTTTTTTATTTCATAGGAAATGTCGTTTGGTGTTAAATTCCTATGAAATAAAAAATTATAGGAGAAACACAAATGAAAACATTAGAAACCAACGATTGGATTATTTTAAACACAATCATTTATAAAGTCTATACGATGGAAGATTTTGATGAAATGCGAAAAGAACTGTTAGAACAGTTAAAACTGCTGGTGGATTTTGACAGTGCTGATTTTTATCTGGCATCCGTGGAGGATGAAAAGAAACTGGACCGGCCGGTGATGTATAATTGCGACAGCAATCTATCGGAAGAATATGAGGAACTGGATTACAGCAGAGGGATTATGCTCAGCGGGAAATCGCTGATTTATCGGGAGACGGATATTATCAGTGATGAGTCGCGTGTGGAAATGGAATATTATAAGAAGGTATATAAGCCCAATAACTGGCATTATTCGCTGCAGGTTGTGATCGCAAAAGATCATCATTTCCTCGGTACAATTACGTTTTATCGTACCATTGGAAAGGAAAATTTTAAATACGATGACATTTTTGTTCTCGATATGCTCAAAGACCATCTGGCCTATCGGATGGAAAAGCATCAAAGACGGGCAGGGGAGGAAGGAGAAAAGCTTACGGTAACGCAGGCCGTGGAACAATATGGACTGACGCGGCGGGAGGATACGATCCTTCGAAATCTGATGCAGGGAAAGGAAAATCCGGTGATCTGCGAGGAACTGACCATCAGCACCAATACGCTCAAAAAACATATTTTAAACATATACCGGAAACTGGGAATACGCAATCGTGTACAACTGTTTAAAATGATCCGGGAGCATGATGAAGCCGGATAGAAGTTATAGGAATTGAGACTTGTTCAGGGCAGAGTACAATGCTATAATGAGGAATGGATTTTACGCAACAATTCAAGAATTGGAGAAATGGCATGTACCGAAAAACTGTAGAGGAATTGCAAAAGGACCAGAGAGAAAAGCTGGTCATCGATATAAGAAGTGAACAGGATTATATAAAGGAAACTTATCCCGGCGCAAAACATATTTTCTGGGAAGAATTTATGGAGCACATTGGGGAGATTCCGAAGGAGCTGCCGGTGTATCTGTTTTGCTATACCGGGCAAAGAAGCGATGAAATTGCGGAAGATTTGTCAGAACAAGGGTATGAGATTTACAGCATTGAGGGAGGATATCGTTCCTATCTGCGCAAGAAACTGGCCGATTTTATGAAGGAAGATGACGGGACTGCAGAACGATTAGCAGACAAGGCTGCAGATGCGGAACGAAGCATTATTAAAAAATTTAAAAAGACCGTATGGAGACCTTTTACAAAAGCGATCAATGCGTATGAAATGATACAGGACGGAGATAAGATTGCAGTGTGCATTTCCGGCGGAAAAGATTCCATGCTCATGGCAAAATTATTTCAGGAGCTGGAACGACACGGAAAGAAAAATTTTGAAGTTGTTTTTCTGGTTATGAATCCGGGATATAATGAGGTGAATTACCAGACAATATTAAATAATGCGAAAATGCTCAATATTCCGATTACGGTGTTTCGGACAGAAATTTTTGATACCGTTGTGGATATTACGGATTCCCCATGTTATCTTTGTGCACGGATGCGCAGAGGGTATCTGTATAGCAAAGCACGGGAACTGGGATGTAATAAGATCGCACTGGGGCATCACTTTGATGATGTCATCGAGACCATTGTGATGGGAATGTTGTACGGTGCGCAGATTCAGACGATGATGCCGAAGCTGCACAGTACAAATTTTGAGGGAATGGAACTGATCCGCCCGCTGTATCTTGTGAGGGAAGCGGATATCATTCACTGGGCACAGTACAATGACCTGCATTTCATTCAGTGTGCCTGTCGTTTTACCGAAGGGTGTGCATCCTGTGGAGGAACAGAAAAAGGGTCAAAGAGAGCTGATGTGAAGCGTCTGATCCATAGTCTTGAACAGGAGAATCCTTATGTAGCCAAAAATATTTTCCGCAGTGTGGAGAATGTAAATTTAAATACCGTGATTGGATATAAAAAAGATGGAGTGAGACATCATTTCCTGGATACCTATGAGGATGCCGGAAAAACGAAAGAGGAATAAAAAACCGGATACCGCTGCTGGTGATAAACAAAAGCGGTATCCGGTTCTTTTTATGTATTTACAAGATCCCCGGCGGGACAGATTATTCTGCGTCTCTTGACAGATGAAGATGTTTTTTGATGGCAGCAAAGCTTTCTGCGCTGATCACATGCTCGATACGGCATGCATCTTCTGTAGCTACTTTCGGATCGACACCCAATGCGACCAGTCCTTTGGAAAGCAGCTCATGCCGCTCGTAGATCATTTCTGCGATGGCACGTCCTTCGTCTGTCAGATATATAAATCCGGCGTCTGTGACCGTGATCTGATTTTTTTCACGGAGATTTTTCATGGCGATACTGACACTTGATTTTTTAAAGCCAAGTTCGTTGGCAATGTCAACGGAACGCACCACCGGAAGTTTTTTACTTAATATTAAAATAGTCTCTAAATAATTCTCGGATGATTCCGTACTATGCATGATTGATTCCTCCCAATGTTACCTTTTGTTTCATTAAGTAGGATTATAACATAATCTGCGTAAATGGTCTAGCAAAAAAATTAACAAAAGTTGTTGACAACTAATGGGAGTTAGGATATACTAACATTGAATCAGAAAAAACGTATGGATCGTCCTCTTTGTTTGATGGAAGGAGTGGTAGTAATGGGTACCGCAATCGTATTAATCATCTTGTTAGTAGTGGTTTCTCTTGTGATTAGAAGTATCATCAAAGACAAAAAAAATGGAAAATCCATAACCTGTGGTGGTGACTGCAAGAACTGTCATGGGTGCCATTAATTAAATGTTCAACATACTTTATTGCAAAGAGACTGGCTCGTGCCGGTCTTTTTGTCGTTGCCTGGTTCCGGGAGAGGACGGGTAAAGCTGTTGAATCCCCTGGGTGTGAGTGTTATAATGATTCAGGCAAATAAATATAAAGGAAAAGGGATTATGAGAAAATTACTGATTTATCTGAACGAATACCGCAAAGAATGTATTCTGGCGCCGCTGTTTAAGCTGTTAGAAGCATCTTTTGAACTGATTGTTCCGCTTGTTGTGGCAGCGATTATCGATCATGGAATTGCGGCATCAAACAAGTCTTATATTTTTAAGATGGGAGGCGTTATGGTGCTGCTTGCACTGATTGGACTGGCATGTTCGATTACGGCACAGTACTTTGCGGCGAAAGCGGCGGTAGGGTTTTCTACCAAAGTCCGCTATGCACTGTTTTCCCATATTCAGAAACTGTCTTTTTCGGAAATGGATACCATTGGGACTTCTACGCTGATCACACGTATGACCAGCGATATCAACCAGACGCAGTCGGGCGTCAATATGGTACTCCGGCTGTTTTTAAGGTCTCCGTTTATTGTATTTGGTGCCATGATCATGGCATTTACCGTGGATGTAAAGGCAGCGCTGATTTTCGTCGTTACAATTCCACTTTTGTCGGTTGTTGTTTTTTCCGTGATGCTTGTCAGTATCCCGCTGTTTAAGAAAGTACAGCGCGGGCTTGATGAAGTTCTCGGACACACGCGGGAAAATTTAGACGGTGCCCGTGTCATCCGTGCCTTTAACAAGCAGGAAGAGGAAACGAAGGATTTTAATGAGAGCAACGCTTATCTGACAAAGATTCAGATGCTGGTAGGAAGAATTTCCACATTGATGAACCCTCTGACTTATGTGATTATTAATTTCGCAATTATTGCGGTGATCTGGGTCGGAGGCCGGCAGGTTGACATCGGACGGATCAGTCAGGGTGAGGTGATTGCACTGGTAAACTATATGTCACAGATACTGGTGGAGCTGGTAAAACTTGCAAATCTGATCATTACCATCAATAAGGCGATTGCCTGTGGAAACCGTATTCAGGAGGTACTTGAGACAGTACCGACGATTACGGATTCTGTCACAGAGACAAAGAAAAGCGCATCCGGTGAACTGGAGGTGGAATTTTCCCATGTTTCTATGAAATATGCGGGAAATGCGCAGGATTCTCTTACAGATATTAATCTGAAAGTGAAAAAAGGACAGACAATCGGAATTATCGGTGGAACCGGTTCCGGTAAAAGTTCGGTGGTCAACCTGATCCCGCGTTTTTACGATGTATCCCAGGGAAGTATAAAAGTTGCGGGAACCGATGTGCGTGAGTATCCGCTTGCGGATCTGCGGCAGCGCATTGGTGTTGTCATGCAGAAAGCCGTATTGTTTCAGGGAACGATTGCACAGAATCTGCGCTGGGGAAATCCGGATGCGACAGAGGAACAGTTGTGGCATGCGATTGAAGTGGCTCAGGCAGCGGATGTGGTAAAGGGAAAAGAAGGCGGTCTGGATTATGTGATTGAACAGGGCGGACGAAATCTCTCCGGCGGACAAAAGCAGCGTCTGACGATTGCCCGTGCCGTTGTAAAAGATCCGGAGATCCTGATTCTCGATGATAGTGCGTCGGCACTGGATTTTGCCACCGATGCGCGCCTGAGGGCCGCACTGCGTAATCTGCAGGGAAATAAAACCATATTTATTGTTTCCCAGAGAACTTCCTCCATCCAGTTTGCAGACCAGATACTGGTGATGGATGACGGACAGGCAGTGGGACTGGGAACGCATGAGGAGTTGCTTGAAAACTGTGAAATTTATCGTGAGATTTATGAATCTCAGTTTAAGAAAGAAGATCTGAGAAAGAACGGAGGTGCAGGAAATGTCTAAGCAGAAGAACATGACCGGACAGATTGCAACACTAAAAAAAGTGATGCATTATCTGAAACACTATATTCCCATACTGATTCTGTCTGTTGTGCTGGCAACGGTGACAGTGGCACTGACTCTGTATTTCCCGATTCTGACCGGACGGGCGATTGACCTGATTCTGGACAAAGGAAATGTGGATTTTCCGGGGATTCTTGCAATTGCAAAAGAAGGCGTAATTGTAATTGGCATCACGGCTGCGGCACAGTGGATTATGAATATGTGCAATAACCGTATGACATACAATATTGTCCGTGATATCCGAAGGGATGCGTTTGAGAGGATCGAGCATCTGCCGTTGTCTTATATTGACAGTCATTCCCATGGGGACATGGTCAGCCGTATCATTGCGGATGTGGACACGTTTGCGGATGGTCTGCTGATGGGATTCACACAGCTGTTTACCGGTCTGGCAACGATCATCGGTACTTTGCTGTTTATGCTCTTTGTCAATGTTAAGATTACTGTAGTGGTTGTGCTTCTGACACCGATTTCTTTGTTTGTGGCTGGCTTTATTGCAAAAAAGACGTATTCCATGTTTCAGCTGCAGACGCAGACGAGAGGAGAACAGACAGCGCTGATTGAAGAGATGGTCGGAAATCAGAAGGTCGTACAGGCATTTTGCCATGAAAAGGAAGCACTCGGACAGTTTGCGGATGTAAATGACCGTCTGCAGAAATATTCGCTGCGGGCAACCTTTTTTTCGAGTCTGGTGAACCCGAGTACACGTTTTGTTAACAGTCTGGTATATGCAGCTGTGGGAATTACGGGAGCACTTGCCGTTATTCTGACAGGCGGAGCATTTTCTGTCGGAAATCTTTCCTGTTTTTTGTCTTATGCAAATCAGTATACCAAGCCGTTTAATGAGATTTCGGGGGTTGTGACAGAACTGCAGAATGCTCTGGCATGTGCGGCGCGTTTCTTTGAACTGATTGAGGCAAAAGAAGAAGAGCCGGATGCAGCAGATGCGTATCAGTTAGAACAGGCAGACGGAACGGTAGACATTGACCATGTGTATTTTTCCTATGTGCCGGAGCAGAAGCTGATCGAGGATTTTAATCTGCATGTACAGCCGGGACAGAGGATTGCCATTGTCGGCCCAACCGGATGTGGAAAAACGACACTGATTAATCTTTTGATGCGTTTTTATGATGCTGATTCCGGGCATATCCAGGTGAGCGGACATGATGTGATGCACATGACCAGACACAGCCTGCGGAAAAATTATGGAATGGTATTACAGGAAACGTGGCTGAAAAAGGGAACCATCCGGGAGAATATCTGTATGGGAAAACCGGATGCAACCGAGGAAGAAATGATTGCAGCGGCAAAAGCAAGCCATGCACACAGCTTTATCCGCAGACTGTCGAAAGGGTATGATACTGAGATTACAGAAGATGGGGGCAATCTGTCACAGGGACAAAAGCAGCTTCTTTGTATTACCCGTGTCATGTTATGCCTTCCGCCGATGCTGATTCTTGACGAGGCTACTTCCTCTATTGATACAAGAACGGAAATCCGTATACAGAAGGCATTTCTGACGATGATGAAGGGACGTACAAGTTTCATTGTGGCGCATCGTCTTTCCACGATCCGGGAGGCAGACAGTATTCTGGTCATGAAAGACGGAAAGATTATCGAACAGGGAAATCATGATACCCTGCTGGCACAGAACGGCTTTTATGCAACGCTGTATAACAGTCAGTTTGATCAGGGTTAAAGCCCGGTTTCGGCTTTATAAGAGTATGCATTGGAGATGCGTGTGTTTTCTGCCGTCAGCGTAACCGGTTCCCGGTAATAGGCAATTACCGGAGTGCCGACCTGTAGAGTCTGAAACAGTTTTTTTGCCTTTTTCGGAGGCACATTGATACAGCCGTGAGAACCGGAAGTTTTGTAGATCTCTTTGCCAAATGTGCTGCGCCAGCTTGCATCGTGGATGCCGACATTGTATGCAAACGGCATGAAATATCTGACATTGGACGCATAATTTTCGCCGACAAGTGTGGCATCTTTCTGTTTGTATGCAATCTTAAAGATGCCATCCGGTGAGCCGTTTCCGCGGCTGATGTTTCCCGAAACAATGCCGGTGTCTGTGACAAGTGATCCGTCCTTGTAATACCAGAGATGCTGGCTGGTATAGTCAATTTCCACATAAGTATTGCCGATATCATCCAGTCCGCTCTGCATGGCGCGCTGCTCATAGACAGGTTCCCGTTTTACAGGTTTTCCACCTTTTAAGTCTTTTAAGAGCTCTTTTTTTTCTTTGGATTTGTCAATTACCCAGCCGTAATCGCCACCGCCGATTTTTACGGTGTCCCCTTTGCTTGTCTTGAATTTCCGTACATCCCCATAGGTGTTGTAAGTACTTGCCAGATGCTGGACATAGGAAGTCAGCCGGGTATCATTGATGGAAACCGAGCCGTCTTTTTTGAGGTCAAGTAAAGACAGGATACCGGCTTTATCCAGCCCTTCGTTAGCTCCTTTGATTTCGTAGGTGACGGTTGCGGCCATATACCGGTCAAGCTGTGAAACCGTATCTGCAATCTGCTGGTCATCTGCTGTTACGGACGGTTTTTCGTAGCAGGCATCGGAAAGCGTGAGTGTAGTTTCCTGATCGTCTATGGCTTTTTGGATTTCCTTTATGATCTCATCGCGGATGGGGGTATTTCCTGGTGTCTCATTTACGATGGTATAATCATCATCCGTAATACGCAGGTGTGCATTCTCCGGTGCTTCGATATAGGAAGGATCAAAGATAGCCAGCGCATCGGTCAGCTGGTTTAATGCAGTTTCATCGTAGTGAAAAGAACGGTTCAGATCTATTTGGTGTTTTTGAAACAGGGCAACCGGCCACAACAGGATTTTCTGCTGTTTTACAAGCGATTGTTCTTCACCGGAACGTTTGTAAGTATAGGAAAAGTCACTTCCGGAAAGTGTGTATTTGTTCCCTTTGCGATCCGTTATGTGCAGCTGGTAATTTTGCGCGGAAGCAATGTTTTTTGCTTCCAGATCATCCGCAGTCTGGTTGCCACAGGAAATCCCACCGATGGTTGTATGGGGGAAATAATGCCCGTGGTAATAAACACAAAAACCTGCATAGACGCCGATGACAGCTGCACCTGTACCGCAGAGAATGCCGCGGAGTACCCTCAAAGAGGTTGTTCGTTTTGCCATAAAACTCTCCTTTTTATGAGATGTGATCTGGTTTTAAATGAGGAACCGGCATATACACCGGTACACCGTTTTGATAGGTGAGAGAAACCTCTCCCTGGATTAACGGGTAAAGATAGTTGTAAAGCTCCTGACGGATATCGTTTCCGTGTGCATTGATCCATTCACGCGGGATGGATTTTGCCTCATTGGCAATGCCGCGGATCGGGGCATGGTCATAGGCTACCGCATATGGGGTATTCGAGGTGCGCGTCAGGGTTACCATGGAGGCGGTTACACCTTCCTCAGCGAGCAAAACAGCATGTTCTCCGAGTGCAAATGCCTCTGACTGATCGGTAGCAGATGCCAGATGGGAGGCACAGCGCTGCAATACATTGATTTCTATGGAACGGACTTTGACGCCGATGTTTTCCTTGACCAGAAATTCAAGTGCTTTTCCGGCTCCGGAGAGCTGCTGGTGTCCGAACTGGTCAGCCACTGCTTTGGAAGCTGTGATGTAGTCTCCGTTTTTGTCACGGATTCCCTCGGATACGGCAACAATCACATTGTTTAATGTTTTTAATTTGTTCCGGATATCGGTCAGAAACTGCTCTTTGTCAAATGCAACTTCCGGGAGATAAATAAAATGCGGGGCAGTGTTGTAGTCATTTCGCGCCAGGGCGCTGGCAGCAGTGAGCCATCCGGCATCGCGCCCCATAATTTCTACGATAGTGACGCTTTTTACCGCGTAAATAAACGTATCGTGTGCAATTTCCAGCATTGTGGATGCAATGTATTTGGCGGCAGAACCGAATCCGGGTGTGTGGTCGATCATGCATAGATCGTTGTCAATGGTCTTTGGAACTCCGATAATCCGGATGTCGCTCTTGATTTTGGCGGCATAATCGGATAATTTAAGTACAGTATCCATGGAGTCATTGCCACCGATATAGAAAAAGGCTTTGATGTTTAATTTTGCAAACTGGTTGAAGATGAATACATAAGCAGAGTCGTCATCTTTGTAGTCCGGAAGTTTGTGCCGGCAGGAACCTAAATACATGGCCGGTGTAACTTTTAACCGGTTAAGGGTTTTTTCATCCGGGATCATCTGGGAAAGATTTAGATAACGCTCATTTAAAATACCGAGGATTCCATTGATTGCCCCGTAGCAGGTGTCGTACTTGCCGGACTTTTTTATTCCGGAGATGACTCCGGCGAGACTGGCGTTGATTGCTGCGGTTGGGCCGCCTGACTGTGCGACCATACAGTTTGACTGATTCATATGTAGCTCCTTAAAATGATATAATGTATGTGTACTTCATTGTAGAGGTTTTGGAAAGGAATCGCAAGTGAAACAAATGAAAAATCATAATTTCTATGACAATTGCATGCTGTGTCCGCGCACATGCGGGGCGCAGCGCAGTAAGGGAAAAACTGGAATCTGTGGGGTGACAGAGACATTAAAGGTAGCACGGGCGGCTCTGCATTTCTGGGAAGAACCGTGTATCAGCGGAACAAAAGGTTCGGGAGCCGTCTTTTTTTCCGGCTGTGCCCTGCACTGTGTGTTTTGTCAGAATGAGTCGATTGCACAGGGGACTGCGGGAAAAGAAATCACACCGGAACGGCTGGTGGAGATTTTTCTGGAACTGCAGGAACAGGGGGCGAACAATATCAATCTGGTTACACCGGGGCAGTATGTGCCGCATATCATCCGGGCGGTAGAACAGGCGAGACGGCAGGGACTTGCGGTTCCTATTGTATACAATACGGGAAGCTATGAGAATGTGGATACCATCAAGGCACTGGAAGGAATCGTGGATATTTATCTTCCGGATTTTAAGTATATGGACCCGTTTCTTGCGGCAAAATATTCCCATGCACCAGATTATCCGCAGACAGCAAAGGCTGCAATTGCAGAGATGGTGCGTCAGCAGCCCCGGCCGGTGTTTGCGTGGGAAGAAAAAAGAGGCGAAGACGTGCCGAAGGAAGCCTGCGAGGGAGCTGTGATGAAGAGGGGTGTGATTGTGCGCCAGCTGCTTTTGCCCGGATGTCTGAAAGATGCCAGAAACATTGTCCGGTATTTATATGAAACATACCAGAATAAAATCTATGTGAGTCTGATGAGTCAGTATACGCCGCTAGAACATGTCAGAGATTATCCGGAACTTGCGCACCGGGTGAGCCGGCGCACATATGACCGCTATGTGGACGCTGCAATTGCGCTTGGAATTACCCAGGCTTTCATTCAGGAGCCGGGGGTGGCAAAAGAAAGTTTTATTCCGGATTTTTCAAATGCAGAAGGCGTGTGAAATAATTGGAAAAATGTGTAAAATTGACTGGTTTTTTGACAGATATTGTAGTACCATAGATACTAGGTAATTGCGAAACTCGCGATGCTCGTTCGCAAACTTGAATCAAAATAGAAAC